>OFFY01000015.1_pt1 | contig 173544 bp, 139 predicted proteins | sample 1521481 | NCBI WGS metagenome assembly OFFY01 (sample SAMEA3504117, study PRJEB24116) | mouse gut metagenome | biome: mouse gut; feature: mouse-associated habitat; material: faeces | place: Denmark | collected 2011
CAACTTGGAAAAGGAATTGAATAAATGACGGCAAACGCTCAAACCCCTTGAAAATAAAGGCTTTTTCCGTTTGTCGTTATTATACCGTAACGGCACTCGCACGCCAGTTTACTTATCAATCAAGGCTGTGATGCACTTATCCTCGCTGACAGACTGGGACACGAAAAGGTATCCACAACACTGAATACTTACTCCCATCTGTTTCCGCACAAACAGCAGGAACTTGTCAGCAATCTGGAACAGCTTGCAGCAACCGTTGATGTTACACCGACACCAGAACCGCCAACAAGTAACCCTTTACTTGAAACTATGGGAATTTCCTATGATGATGGCGCGGCTGACAGTTCAGCAACTTCGGATGCAGCATATGCCAATGCAGAACTTCCATACGGACCGGCGCCACTGCCAAAGGAAACAGCACCGGGAAAAGTTATCCCTATGCCCCAAAGAAAAGTTATTTAATTTTCCAAATATTGTTTGGAAAATGCAAGCTACAATAAAATGATGCGGAACAGAGTAGTTGCGTTTAGTAGCAAAATAGTAGCAGCGCAAAAAGAAAAGCCCGGGAACGCCCTGTTTATAAGGCTTCCCAGACTTGTAGCGACTATTCGAACTCTATGGTAGCCGGCGGCTTCGGACTCATATCATAGCACACCCTGTTCACATTCTCCACTTCCGCCAATATCCTCTTCGTAATCCTCTCCAACACATCCCAGTCCACCTTCTCCACAGTAGCTGTCATGGCATCCACCGTATTAATGGCCCGGATAATCACCATATACTCAAACACCCTGGCATTATTCTTCATGCCCACAGACTTGAAATCCGGCACCACCGTAAAGTACTGCCACACCTTCTTATCCAGTCCTGCCCTGGCGAATTCCTCCCGCAGGATGGCATCGGCTTCCCGCACAGCCTCCAGCCTGTCTCTGGTAATCGCCCCGAGGCACCTCACACCCAGACCCGGTCCGGGAAAGGGCTGGCGGTAAACCATATCATGAGGCAGTCCCAGCTCCACGCCGCAGGCCCGCACTTCATCCTTAAACAGCTGTTTCAGCGGCTCCACCAGTTCGAACTTCAGATCTTCCGGCAGTCCTCCTACATTATGATGAGATTTCACCATCTTGGCCGTCTTGGTTCCGCTCTCGATGATATCGGGATAAATGGTACCCTGGCCCAGGAAGTCGATTCCCTCCAGCTTCCTGGCCTCCTCCTCGAAGACGCGGATAAATTCGCCGCCGATAATCTTCCGCTTCTGTTCCGGATCAGCCACACCGGAAAGTTTCCCCAGGAAACGTTCGGAGGCATCCACATAAATCAGATTCGCATGAAGCTCATCCCGAAATACCTTCACCACACTCTCAGACTCATTTTTGCGCATAAGCCCGTGGTTGACATGAACACAGGTCAGCTGTGTTCCGATGGCTCTGATCAGCATGGCGGCCACTACGGAGGAATCCACCCCGCCGGACAGTGCCAACAATACCTTCCTGTCCCCCACCTGCTGCCGGATTAATTCCACCTGATCCTCAATAAAATTCCTCATATTCCAGTTGGCTTCCGCCCCGCATGTATCGAACAGGAACTTCTTCAGGGTATCCTGGTTCGGCATGACGGAAAGAATATCGCTGTCACTGCATTTCGACTGGGGATAATTGATGGAAATCATAGGATAACCCAGTCCATAGAGTTCCTCCCGAATCTGTACTTCCTGCCCATCCACAACACGGTTCTCTCCCCCGTTCAGAATCACTCCCTTCACGTTGGGAAGCGCCTGCAGCTCCTTTGCCGTAATGTCGTGAGGATGAATCTCGCTGTACACGCCCAAATCACGGATCTCCCTGGCCAGAACCGTATTCTGTGTACTGCCCAAATCTAAAATTACGATCAAATCCTGTTTCATAAACCGTCTTCTCCTGTCATAATCAATTTCTTCCGTAACGGCCGTATTGCCTGCCTCTTCCTTCCCCGTCTGCCGCATGGAGAACAAACCCTTTCAGAGACGCCAATACCGCCGTATTGCCTGAATTCACTATAACACATTCAAAAATGACTGTCAAATTACTTCCAGATAATCCTTATCCGGAAGTGCTGGGAACGGAGCCGTAGGCAGCACCTGATACCAGTATGCCACAGAGGCCATGTCATCCTGCAGCGGCAGATAACGGCTCCCCTCACGCCATCCCAGCGCCTGAATGGTAACCCTCAGTTCCTCCTCAAAATATATAGGATCGGCGATATGCCATCGATACATGCCAAAGCGGAACTGACTGCTATACAGCCTGTCCGGGACAATCACCTGATGCAGCCCCGCATAGGGCGTCGTAAACGGCACATATCCGTCATGGCTGATGGGATTCTCAAAATTATAGGAGCCGCAAAAGTAATCTTCCGTACCGGTACCGCAGATCGTAGGGTAATCCCGGTCTCCATCCATGTAAAACTTGATCTCGCCCTCCCCCCACCATCCGGTATTATTCACACCCCAGGCCATATAAGTGCCTACGTATTTTCCCTGCCCTTTTACGCCGTCCAGAATCGTGTATACCTCCTTGTACGGCAGCGGATTCACACGGCGGAACTGGGCATGGAAACAGGCTTCATCGCTCCCCACATCGCACAGGCAATAATCGATCTGATAGAAAATTGTCACGGGTTCCTCTGCGAGATTCGTCAATTCCATTCTGGCCCGGGTATGAAAGGGCATGGGCCAATAACAGTTAAATGCGCTTCCCGGATTTATACACACGGCCAATGAAGACAACTGGGCATACTGATTCCATCCCATACAGAAAAAGTCTCCCACCGGCGATTCCACGCTGGGATTCTCCTGTCCGTCCCAGTACATGCGGATAATCGTATTGCGCCACCGTCCCGTAGGCGTCATCCAGATATGTTCAATGATACCGCTGCCTTCAATATCCGCAATCACGAACGTTTCGCCCGGCTGCAGGACGATGTAGGGATTGACCTTCCATCCAGTTCCCAAATCCCTTGCCGCCTTATATGCAATGCCCTCTTCCGCCGGAGTACGCGCTCCCCCGGACTTTTCACCGGTAAAATTCTCCGGGCTGATGGAACGGCTGATTTTCTTTTCCATTTTGCACAAATTCCTCATGTTTTTCATTTCCTTTCTAATATTGCGTCAGCTTCAAAATGTATTGACAGTCCCATAACCCTGAAAATATCTTCACTCAATTTCCCCGCCCGACATTCAATCAGTAAAATCACGGAAAAAATATAACTTATTTCGTTCCCTCCAAGACAGAAAACATCAGCTTCTCCACCTTCCGCCCCGTCAGCCTCTCGCTCCTTGCATCCGGTGCCTGGCCGCCGATATACACGCTGGCCTGCCCTTCTTCAATCCGCAGCTTCCCTTCCTCGTCATACAGCCCGAACCGTTCCGCCGGCAGGTGAATCTCCGCCACTTTCTCCTCGCCGGGCTCCAGGTGCAGCTTACAGATCCCCTTCAGCTGCGCATTAGGGGTGCCTTCCCGCTCGATCTTCACATAGACCTGAACAGTCTCGCCTCCGGCCATGGAACCGGTATTCTTCACCGGGACACGGATGGTAACACCCTTTTCCGTAACCTCCCCGCAATCCGCCTCCGCCTTTCCATAAGCAAAGCTTGTATAAGACAGCCCATACCCAAAAGGATACAGCGCCTCCCCCGTCATGTAGCGGTAAGTCCTTCCCTTCATATTATAGTCTTCAAAGTCCGGCAGTTCCTCGCAGGAGCGATAAAAAGTCACCGGCAGCTTCCCCTCGGGACAGCGCTCTCCGAAGAGGATCTCCGCAATAGCGCGTCCGCCTTCCGCACCGGGATACCATCCCTGCAAAATCGCCGCTACATGCTCGTCGGCCCAGTTCACCGCCAGCGCGCTTCCGGACAGCAGCACAAGGATTGTCGGTTTCCCGCTGGCATAAACTGCCTCCAGAATATCCTCCTGCAGCCCGGGCAGATTCAAGTTTGGCTTATCTCCGCTGCCATACTCATTGTTAGCATCGCCCTGCTCGCCCTCCAGACTGGCATCCAGTCCCAGGCAGACCACCACCGCGTCGCTGCAGTCACAGACGCCCTTCACCTCCGCCAGGCGGTCATGCTTCTCCGCCAGCCCTTCCACTTTATCATGATACAGATGACATCCTTCCGAGAACATGACACGAACGTCACTTCCCACATACTCCTGAATTCCTTCCGAAATCGTCCAGTATCGGGAAGCCGTTCCCTCATAATTGCCCACCAGGGCCTTCCGGTTGTTTGCATTAGGCCCGATGACGCCGATGGTTTTAACGGCGGATTTGTCCAACGGCAATATACCGTCATTTTTCAAAAGCACCACGCTCTTCGCCGCCACATCACGGTTCAGCTTCCGCATGGGCTCGCTGTCCACCACGCTGTACGGAATCTTATCGTAGGGATTTTCTTCCCTTTTATCCAGTACGCCCAGCTTCATCCGGGCTGTAAACAGATTCACCAGGGCCTCGTCCAGACGTTTCTCGTCCACCAGACCTTCCCGCACTGCCTGTTTCAGGAAATGAAACATATCGCCGCAGTTTAAATCGCAGCCGTTGTTCATGGCCATGGCCGCCGATTCCATGGGCGTGTCCGTAATATGGTGCCCCGCATGAAAATCCATAATAGCGCCGCAGTCGCTGACCACATGTCCCTCAAACCCAAACTCCCCCCGCAGAATCTCCTCCAGCAACTCGTGATTGCCGCAGCATGGCACGCCGTTGATGCAGTTATAAGCCCCCATCACAGCCTCCACATGTCCCTCCTGGACACAGGCTTTGAAAGCTGCCAGATAGGTTTCGTACAAATCCTGTTTTCCCACCACCGCGTTAAAGCTGTGACGGATTCCTTCCGGGCCGCTGTGGACAGCGATATGTTTCACACAGGCAGCCGCTTTCAGGAATTTTTCATCATGGCCCTGAAGCCCCCTGATATAGCCGATGCCCATCCGGGAGGTCAGATAGGGATCCTCCCCGAAGGTCTCATGCCCCCTGCCCCATCTGGGATCCCTGAAGATATTGATATTCGGCGACCAGAAGGTGAGCCCCTTATAAAGCCCCGTATCCCCTTCCGCCTGCTGCATGTTGAACTTGGCGCGCCCCTCCGTGGAGACGGCATCCCCCACCTGCTCCAACAGTTCCTCGTCAAAGGTAGCCGCCAGCCCGATGGCCTGGGGGAATACGGTGGCCACTCCCGCCCTTGCCACACCGTGAAGGGCTTCGTTCCACCAGTTGTATGCCCTGATGCCCAGCCTCTCTACCGCCGGCGCCTGGTTCAGCGTCTGCTCCACCTTCTCCTCCAGGGTCATCTGCGCCACCAACTGCCTGGCCCGCTCCCTATACTCTCTGGTTTTCTCTCGATTTTCTACAATATCCATCTTTAACCTCATTTCCGCGTACATTCCGCTAACTTGACAATACTTTTACAATCCCGCTGACTACACCGGTTTATCAGCCACCCGAACCTTTCCCGCATAGAACAGAACCGATGATGTCCTTTTCATTCTGACCAATTCCGCCGCCTGCATGCCCATGTTCCCCTATAGAGCAGTGCCGACTGCCTCCTTAAAGGACACCCTGTCCAAAAGCGCGTTCTTTTCTCTCCTGTACTACATAAATTCCCACTCATTCTTTTACCTTTTTCACATACACGCCGCCTTCCCTGGCAAACCCCATCTTCTTCAAATATGCCTCATGCTTCAGCGGCTCTCGGGAATAAATCAGGCTGCGCACTCCCAGTTCCGGCAGACGAGAATACAGGTACTTCCCCACGGAACAGTCCCTGTACTCCGGCGTGGAATAATCCAGCAAAATATCCAGGGCGCCGCCCTCCTGCCGCTTTCCCAGCAGAACACCTGCAGGCCTCATATCATGGCAGACGAAGCAGACTACATCCGCCTCCACTGCGGCCCGGATCCAGGGAGAATCAACCACATCCACGTCTTGTATAGTAACCGGATTCCCCGAAAAACTGACTCCATCTATGTCTTGTGCAGTAACCTTCATTCCGGGAAAACAGACTGCAATATCCTCCCCATAATGTTCCAGAAAAGCCCTCAGCATGCCGCTGTCCCTTTTTTCCTCAATCAGTGTATAATGCCTGTCCGGATGCCGCAGGCGTACCAGATAATAGAGATTGATCCCCACCAGGCAGAAATTCATCAGTGCGGTGGGATAGGAATGGATCAACAGCGCATACACCGCAAATATCAGGCCGCCCACAGAATTGATCACCCGCAGTTTCACCACAGAAGCCATTAAGAAGGAAACCAGCACCAGTGCCGAGCCCAGATAACCTATCATTTCTATAATCATGGAAGTATCCATACCATCCTCTCCTTTCCCGAACCAGCCTCATGCCCCATTTCCCCATAAATAGCAAATAAGGAGCGGCATTGACCGCTCCCTTAATGACGGCCATTCAGAAAACCGTCTGAACCGTCCTCCAGAAAATTTATAATTTCAGGTCCTTCAGCAAATCTGCCAGAGAAGTCCCCACCGATTTGCCGGAACTGTACTGCGCCGCCATCTTCTCTTCCACAGGATCCGGCTCTGTATTCTCCGCCACGGCCTTCATGCTCAGGCTGATCTTGTTATTATTGGTATTCAGCACCTTGGCCTTCACCGTATCTCCTACCTTCAGTACTTCTGAAGGATTCTTGATCCGCTTCTGGCTGATCTGGGAAATGTGCACCAGGCCGCTTAAGCCTCCGCCCAGATCCACAAATGCGCCGTAAGGCATCAGGCTCTCCACCTTCCCCTCCAGCACACTGCCGGGCGCCAGCATTGCAATCTTCTGGTTCAGCTTCTCCTCTTCTCTTTCCTTCAATACATCCTTCGCGGAAAGCACCAGTTTCTTTTTATCCTTTTCAACAGTGATGACTCTCACATCCAGTGTCTGTCCCACAAAGGTGCTCAGATCCTCCACATACTCCAGTGACAGTTGGGATGCCGGAATGAAACCTCTGATCCCCTCCAGATATGCCACCACACCCTTATTCACGACCTCGCTGACCTTCACGGAAAGGATTGTTTTCTCTTCCAGATAGCCTTTCAGCTTGTCCCAGCCAATGACCTCCGCCGCTTCCACACAGGACAGCAGAATATTGCCTGCGCCGTCGTCTCTTTTTACCACGGTGGCTTCGATCTTGTCTCCTACATGGACATCGTTCACGAGAGAGAAGGCCGGATCCCTGCTCATATCCTCCGCCTTGATAATGCCGGGGGCGTAATAATCCAAATCCAGCGTAACCGCTTCCTCGCTGACATGGATCACAGTCCCTGACATAATATCCCCTTCGCTGATCTTGCGGAAGGATGCCTCCAGCTCCTTGCCATAATCCGCCATGGTCTCCACAGGTTCCGCAGAGTCCGTATCCGTCGCCTCCGCTGCGGGAACTTCTGTCACCGGCTTTCCGGTCTCCGATTCTGCTGCAGATACCGCTTCCGCGTTGTTGTTTTTGATTTCTGTTTCCATAGTGCTCCTCCTATTCCAGTTCCGTATGTGCCCTCTTCACTACCAAACATTGGCAGAGGATTTCCGGCCGCTTAATGATGCCTCCGTAAATCCTCTGGGTACTGCTTCGGGCACATACTGTTTCCAGTTCCGTATGTGCCCTCTTCCGTTACAGTCTCATGTCCCTCAGATCTCTCAATGCAATGTTTCCGGTCATGCAGGCTGCCCGGCAATTGATATATAGACTATTTTATCACGCATATAGGGAAAAGTACAAGAGGTTTCACACATTTGTTTTATTGTTTTCAAAAATTCTCATCCCCATGAAGATTCCGCCTGCAGCTTACGGGCCGGCTGCAGCGCATAGCAATAATGGATCAGCAATTCATTCGTTTCGCTGCCCTTTCTGAATTTATCCTTGATCCGATCGGCGATCCTGTCCGCCTGCCCCTCCGTGGTATCGATGACCAGCACCAGGTACTGACTGCTGGTATAGCGGGTATAGACATCCCCGATCCGCAGAGTCTCCCGGATATTCTCTCCAAGGCAATTCATCAGCACATCCTTTTGATGGGGCATCAGATATCTTCCGTCATCATCTACTACCGTGAGCAAAATGACGCACGCATGCTGCCCGCTGCGTATGATTCCCCGCTCCAGAAAACGGTATATACTCTTAAAGGCTTCGTAATCCCGGCAATATGCGCCCGGCCTATTGATTTGCTCTATCAAATCTTCCCTGATACGGCGGGCATCCTTCCAATAAATATCCTCCTGGCTCTCACGCCCGCCTTTGGTATTTGTTTCTTTCTTCCGCGCGGCCAATTCACTGCCTGCCCGCACAGACATAGATTCGAAGCTATCCCCCTGCCTGCATACAGCACACGCTACCGCCACCGTCAGGGCGATCCCCCTGTTTTCCTGCTTCCCTCCGGTCCGGAAGCGGTTCTCGATCCGCCGGGCGATTTCCCGGGCCTGCTCTTCCCCGCAGCCGGGCATAAAGATGACAAATTCATCGCCCCCGAACCTGCCCAGGATATCGTTTTTCCGCACCATATACCCCAATGTCCGGGCCACCTGCTTCAGGCACTCATCCCCCGCCAGATGCCCGTACTGATCATTAATCCGCCCGAAATGGTCTATATCGCATATGTAAAAGGAACCTCCCTCTTCCAGGTTCGATGCAATCCGGGCCTCAGCCGCATCTCTGTTCAACAGCCCCGTGAGACTGTCCAGCTTTTCTGTTTTAACCGGCTCGCTATTGACTTTGAGCATTTTTACCTGCGGCATTCCATTCATATTTCCCTCCAGCAAGATGTATTTTATACCATACATTCGATTGTTTTATTATACTATATATAGGAGAAAAATACAATCTTTTTGAATGCCTCTGCAAATATCACCGAATATCAAATATACTCCGCACTTTCAGCCCCTCCGGCTTTCCTTTCAGGATTCTGCCCCTGCGTCTTCCGGCATTCATATCAAAATAATTATCCTCCAGCAGCAAATCGTCCGCCTCATTGATGATTTCCACGGATTTCGCATATGCCCGGGCCGTAACGACTACTTCGTCGCCCTCCGCCCACACCTGCAGTTTTGGATCGGCATAGCGGAAATATTTCGGCGCGCAGAACAATACCGTCCCGGAAGAAATCACCTGCTCCCCCTTCAGGCAGGCATAGCTTACATAGTCCTCATAGAGCAGGGCATCGTCCAAATCCGATGGATACAGATAGGTCTGCTGCATATAATTCATAATCTTGCTGTTGGCGCTCACATTCCGCTGATGCTTCTCCATCACATAAGAAAAAATATTCCGATCCTCCAGCAGCGTAAATGACTCGCAGGTCTTCTGGGACGGAAAGGACTAGCAACCGAATTCCGGCACATACCGAAAATAAAATTTACGATATACTGCAAACATTCTATTACTATGCCGCATATTCCAACAATGCACATCCCCCCGGTTTTCATCGTTGGGATCGTCAAATGCACCTCCCGAGGAAGGGCTGGAAGGCCAGTAGAAGGTATTCGGATCGTATTCCTTCACCACCTTGGTGATACCACCTGCCAGCAATCATAGATATGGTTCTCCCTGGCAGAGTCAATCCGATAATAATCCCCTCCCGGATCAGATCATTATACTTATGATACATCTCCACCTGCCCGGGAATCTGTGCTTTATCCGCCTCCGATATCCTACACCGCATGTCCAGATTGTAGCGCTCCTCCAGCCATTTCTGGATCTGGCTGTCAGGCTGGGTATATCCCACCAGCACCGTGGTCAGGTACCCGGTCCAGATGGACGGATCTTTGAATACCTGCGTGTAGGGGTCCAGATTGAAGCCCTTGGGCCACAGGAAGACGCCGCCTTTCGCTGTGGCCTCCACTGAGCTTAAGGACATCATAACCACATGCCAGAACGGGTACACCATAACGATACACAGCGATATAAAAAAGATATAGTTGAATATACCGTACACAGCCTCTCCCCGGCCACGCTTCACCTATACAATATTTCATAGTAAAGGAAAAGCTGCGGAACTCGCAGTTGCGCAAAACCGACCTCAGGGTTATAATACTTACCAGATAATAAGGAAGCAAACAGGAGAAAACTGTCATGATTTTAAGCGTCAGCAGAAGGACAGACATCCCAAACTACTATTTCGACTGGTTCTGCAACCGGCTCCGGGAGGGCTGGCTGTATGTGCGGAACCCCATGAACGAACGTCAAGTCAGCCGGATAGAGCTGATGCCGGAAACGGTGGACTGTATCGTCTTTTGGACGAAAAATCCTGCAGCCATGATGAATAAACTTTCTTTACTTGATCCGTACTCCTATTATGTCCAGTTCACCCTCACCGGGTACGGCAGGGACGTGGAGCCGGGGCTGCCCGATAAGCGGAGCGTGCTGCTGCCACGCTTCCGACAGCTCTCCCGCGCCATCGGGAAAAAGCGTGTGATATGGCGGTATGATCCCATCCTCTTCACCCCGGTTTACACTTCCTCTTATCATTTGAAGGCATTTGCGGAAATCGCGGGCGAATTGGAGGGGTATACAGAAACAGCCGTCATCAGCTTCGTGGATATGTATTCGAAAATAAGGAAAAACATGAAAGCACTTCAGCTTCGGGAACTGCCGGAACAGGAACTGATGGAATTTGCCGGACGGTTGGCAGACATCGCGAAAATGCACGGAATTACGGTACGCTCCTGTGCCGAAGCCCTGGATCTGGAAGCGGCAGGAATCCGACACGGAAGCTGTATTGACCCCCGGCTGATTGAGGAAATCGCCGGCTGCCGGATTCTGACCGCAAAGGACAAGAACCAGCGGAAAGAATGCGGCTGTGCGGAAAGCGTGGAAATAGGGGCATACAATACCTGCAAAAAAGGCTGTCTGTACTGCTATGCCACCTTCAGCCCCTCGGCAGTCCGCTCCCGCACGGAACATTATGACCCCCGTTCGCCATTTCTCTGCGGCACTTTGAATCCCGAAGATAAGGTGAGCCTGCGGAAAATGAAATCACTACGAGACGGGCAGCTGCACCTTCCATGCTGAGCTGCCCTGAAAACAGCTGTATGAGTCTATCCGGCGGGCTTCGCCGGCCAATTCATCTGCCCGGAGATTTGCCGCAGACCGGCTCCCGCCAGACTACACCGTCACATTGAACAGATTCCTCAGCTGGTTCGCAATGTCGTCACTTGTGGCATTCAGCGACGCAGCCTCATTGATATCCGACAGCGTCCCCAGTTCCCCGTTGGAATCGCTGTAATTATACCCGATAGTATAAATCGGCACCTGCAGACCCGCCACAATCGGCGTAATCCGCGTCAGGCTGTACCCCTCGTTCTGCTCCCCGTCGGAGAGCACGAACAGCATCAGCTTCGCATCCGGAACCTCCTCTGCCTTCTCGGCAAGCATATTTAACGCTACCAGCACGGCGTCATACGTGGCCGTGCTTCCCCCTTCGGCCAGGTTTTTCACCTCGCCGGAAAAATACGCCTTCTGCGTGGCGTCAAACTGCGCAATGGGCAGGTTGACCGTCACGTCGCTGGAATAGCTGACCAACCCGATATAATGCTCCGATCCGATATAGGCGGATGCATTGATCAGGGACGACTTCAGCGAGTTCAGGGGCTCGCCGCCCATGGAACCGGAGACATCCGCCACAAACACGGCGATGATAGGCTTGCCGCCGTTCTTATTCTGCTTCCACACCTTCTGGGCCGTCAGGTAACCTGTGCCGTCCAGTCCCGAATCCTCTCCCACATAATCATCATGACGGTTAAATCCCTTCTCGGACGCAAGCTTCTGGCTGTCATCGTTCAGACAATAATCAACGAACAGCTTCGCGGCATCCCTTTCCTCCTGGGAACAGTAGTCAAATGTATAGACCGGATGGTCATGGCGGATTCCGGCCGGAATATAGACATAGTTCGCCAGTTCCGGCGTGTTGATATAAGCCTGCTCCTCCATCACCATTGCGTTGATGACCCCCTTCGCCGCCTGATTGCGGAGTACTGCCGTGGTATAGGCCACAGGAGGTGAGGATTTCTGGTATTCGAGCAGCTTCGACTGCGCCTTGTCCGACAAAGGATTGGCCTCGTCAAATGATTTTAACATCGCCGTCAGGATATTTAGCCCGGTACTTGAAGTATAGGGATTCGTGTAAGCAAACAGCAGATCCCCGGCAAGCGTTGCGTCGAGCACATTTGCCAGTGTCGCCTCCTTGTACTTCTCGATAAATGTGTCATATACATCCTTTTTAATCAGAATGCCCGCAGTATTTCCGGCAATCCGATCCGTCAGCTTCTCCGTCCCGATTCCCGATGACTTGAGCATCTTCCCCCAGGCATCGTTGGACGGGATAAAAATCTCCGGCTGATACGCGCCTGCAGCCATATAGGTCACAACCTCGCCGGATGTAATTTTCCGGACCGAAACCGTAACCTTCTTATCCCCCACGGTATACCCTGCCCCGTTAAACTCCTTCGCAATGATATTGATCCAGTCGTCCGGCGCCTCCGCCGAGATCTCCGTCGCAGCCGCAATCTCAAGGTTGATCTCCCCGCTGCCCGCAACCATGATCGGGAACGTGGAAATATCCGCCAGCGCCTCTGCCTCCGACACCTCGTCCGAATAAATATCCAGCACCGGATCCGACACCTGCGAGACCCTGACCTTTTTTAACATGGAGTCCAGCTCCGTCTCCGCGTCCTCATAACTTAAAGACCCCGCATTCCTGTCCGTACGGATCGAATCCCCACTGCACCCCGAGAGGAATCCTGCAAGCAGGACTGCCGCCATTGCCAGCGCTGTTTTCCTTCGTCTTCTCATCCTTTTCCTCTTTTCTGCGCCCTGTACTGCGCCTGTTACGCTATTCTCCGCGCACTATTTTACGCTTATTATCTTATTCTCTGCGCTTTGTACTGCGCCTCTTATCTCTTCTCCGCGCTCCATCCTGCGCCTCTTATCCTCTGCTCTGCTCATCCTCAATAGAGGAGAGGATTGTTGATTTGTAGATATCCAACATCTCCATACTGTTGTCATCCTCGCCCTGCCTATTCAAAAACTCTGCCAGCGCAAACAGGAATTCCTGTACCTGCTGCAGCTGCTTTTGCCCCTCCTCATGGCAGTCCGCAAGCTTCTCCTGCACGAGCCGGACATCCTTTTCCTCCTCTTCATCGGCCACATCCAGATAATTGAGCACCTTCCGGACATTTTTACAGAGATACTGCTCTACCCGGTCTAAGATATCCTGGGTGTTGGCGAGGGCATCCGCCCCGTTGACGTCCAGCAGGTGAGCCAGCTTCTCCTGGTGCTCGTCCATCATGTCGAGCTGAAGCTTTAACTGCATCAGCTGTTGCGCCAGCGCTTTCCACTTCTGCCCGGCATACTCCCGCAGCAGCCCCCGGATTTTCTCCGAATCCATCTTCTTCGAGACGGACAGAACCTCCCTGTGCTTCTCCTGCTCCCGCAGCGCCTCCTGGCGCATCATCTCGGCCTTCGCGGCCTCCTCGTCCCGTGCGTTCTGCCACTTCCGCTGTTTTACGGTATCCGAGACATACAGCGCTGTGACAGCAACACTGATCACCGCACTGATACAAAAAAGAATATTGCGCAGGCTGCGGTAAAACCGGATGCCGTAATTGATGACAATGCCGTGCATGCCAAGATGCAGACAGACACAGGCGACTGCGGAACAGCCCACCGCAATGACAACATAGATGAATTTTACTTTTCGCTTTCTGTCCGGCATAATTCTGGCTCTCCTCTCGGTATCTTCTCAGGCGCTTATCAACAAAAGCCTGTACATTTTGGAAAAATTTCGGTTTGGCTTGTCCAGGTCAGGAATTTTGCAGAGATAACTTGCGGTCTGTAATTGCCGGAACCTGGGATCCATACCATGCGCCGGGCACAATCCTCACAGGTTATTTCGTAATGCTTCCTTAAGACGGATAATCTCCGCCGTATCCTGCAGTTCTTTTGCACACTTTTGCTGCATTCCCACCATATCGGAATGGGCAAGAAACCCTTCCAGCAGCTCCTCTTTCTGGGCAATAAGCAGAAGGTTCTGGGCAATAAGCTGCTCTGTGACGGCGATGCTGCTCTGCTGCTCCATGCCCGGCCCTTCAGCGGAGAGTGGTATTCCGGATACTTCCACCTGTCCGGCCTTCTGCGCTGCCATAATACATATTCCATCCTGACTGTCATCTGGCTCTATCGCACGGTCAAGCTCTTCTCGAATCTCCACAAGCTTCCTCCACAGCCTTTTTAATCGCTCCAACTGAATTCTGCACTGCATGGCAACCATCTCCTGCGGAGCCTGGCCATACGCCTTTATCACATATGTATCCACATCCCCACTGATGGAAAGCAGCTCATCCACAGAGGATGCCGCCTGCTGCTGCAGTTTTCTGATATTCATCACCTTTTCCCGCCTGTATCTGTATTCTGCATTTCCTACATTTATTATACCGCAGGATTCAGAGATGTCAACCTTGGAGGACATTTACTGCCAGGCGAGCGGCATGCCGGTCACTCACACAACCGGATGATGGCCTTTCAGATTTTTCCGCCATTCCCCTGCTGACGGGAACTGCATCCTTCCGGGCCATCTCCTCTTGGCATTCTTCCCCCAACAGAGCTCCTATGTCCCTCCTTCGCCTTCATATGTTATAACGTACCATAATGCCTGCAAAATGTAAAGAAAAGCCCTTTCCGTTTGTGCCAGGTATCAGTTCATGTATTAGTTGGCAAAACGCCAGGACGGAGCTGAAATTGGCCAAGCGGCCGGCAGGACAAATCTCCGCCACCATAGAAACCGCCCCGCAGACGGTTACGCGGGACGGTTTTTCCATTCGAATCAAATCAGTTTACAGCTCTTTTCCGACACCGCAGGACAGCGCCGTTATCGCCCATCCTCCGCCTTCACCACCGGAATCCACAGTTCGATATAGCGCTTCTCCTTGTCCGGTTCACGAAACCAGTGGGTAACCGAAATCTCCGGCGCCTCCGAAAGCAGATATCCGGAAGACGGAAGCCATTCCTCTACGATCCTCTTCCGCAGTAGCCTCACCCCCGGCTCGCGCGCAGCCGAAGGCGTAATGCCGTGGAACCGGGTAAAAGCCCTGGTAAAGCTGTCGGGACTGTCATAGCCGTACTTAACAGCTGCATCGATGACCTTGATTTTATCCGCAGCCAGTTCCGTCCCCGCCAGGGCCAGCCTTCGGTTGCGGATGTATTCCCCCAGGGTGTAGCCGCAGAGAATACTGAACACCCGCTGAAAGTGATAGGGAGAGGAAAACGCATTTTCCGCAATTTCCTCATAATCCAGTTTCTCAGTGATGTGGTTTTCAATATAATCAATGGCTTTCTGTATCCCTGTGACCCAATCCATATCCATTTCTCCCGTTTCCGCCTTGTTCCCCCTGCAAGGTTCCGCCCATGCGCAGAATTTCGCAGGAAAAAGCCCCGCCTGTCAATTTTCAATCTGCCAGGAATTGCCTGCATCAGTTATTTGCAGACACTTCCTTATTACATCGGCTAGCCTGGAATCATCTTACCAGGAGGCTCAGCGCCCGACTTCCTGTGCGGAGAAATAACGGGGCTGTGTACATTTGTCATAAAATCTATGATAACTCTATCATAGCGGGAACACCTTTTCAAGGCCGCAGCTCCCCTTTCTTCAGGCAGAAAACCACGTCAGCCTGCTTAGCCAGTGATATAGTTGTCGGCCAGACAGTCGAAACTGGCGATCTGTGTCCTCTCATCGCTCAATACGGTGAGCATCAGAACAGGGACGTCGCTGTTCTTTCGGATTTCTTTCAGGACCTGAATGCCGGAATTTTCTATGAAAAGTTATGATTCGTAATGTGTCCACATGCAAATCAGCTTCACTGTTCCTTCATATTCTATGTCATTGACTGTACACGGCTCCTCTATCACCTGATAGACAAGCCTGTGCTGTATATTGATTCTCCGGGAGTAAGCGCCTGTGAGATTTCCCACAAGCTTTTCATATCCGGGCGGAATCTGATATGGGTTTTCTTTTATGACATCTACCAGTTTTTTGGCTTTTGACGATAAGCCGGCGCCTTTTAATTTTTTCAAATCTTTTTCAGCCTGCTTTGTAAAAACAATTCGGTACATTACCATTCCACCATATCTTCGGGAATGCAATCCTCCACTGGCGTTTCCAGTCCTTTCCTGACAGACTCCGTCATTCCGGGAATAGAGTCCAGAAATAATGTCTCCTGTATTGCATTCCAGTCTTCCTCTGACAGAAGAACCGCATTTCCCTTTTTTCCTACTATCAGCATCGGCTCATTGTAGTGATTCACGTTCTCTACCAGACGATAAAGATCCTTTCTTGCATTTGTTATATTGATAGTTGACATTATAAAATCTCCTTTAACAGTATCTATTGAATCATAGTATATCTTATCAGAAGCAATCCCTTCGCTTCTGATAAAAGGCGCTGCCTTAGCGCCGTATTGCTCTGCAGCAGCATCTATGGTCGCAAACTATGATAACGCATCCTTATAACGGCATCTGTCGGTTCATGATACCATAACGCATCTTTGTATTTTCTCTGATTATGGCGCTAAAACCTCCTTTCGCCCATCGCCATGCCTGTCAGATATCTCTTGAAAATCTCTCAGTACCAGTTTCTCGTCTTCCATTTCTGATTTGTATCTCTCGTTGTATAAGCATCAGTTTGCCCAATCGTTTCAGCCCTATGGGCATTTAGCAGTAGAATGACGAGATTTTATAAGTCCTTTTTATTATAGCGTACGCGAACACGTACGTCAACACATTTATAAACTTTCCCGGACAGCTGCCGCGGCCTGAAAATTCATTTATAACCCTTGCCTTCCCGCAGATGGCTTGTTATAATCAAACATATCATCAGGATTGGAGAAACACACTGCCGCAGCAAAAATGAATCAGGCAGCAGACTCCCCCCTGTGCAGGAAAACAACCGTAACAGAGATGCAGGTCATACCTGACCCGAACCAGTTTCGTTTCTAAGGATAAAAAGGAGCTTCCCAGGGAGACAAAATGGAAAAACTACTTGACTGCGTCATGGACATAGGCGAGCAGATGCTGACAAGCGGCGGCGAGGTCCACAGGGTGGAGGACAGCCTGAAAAGGATCTTCACTGCCTACGGCGCCACGCGCATTGACGTTTTCATTATTACCAGCAGCATGGTTGTCACCATACATACGGATGACCACAGAATCCTCACCCAGACAAGGCGTGTAACGGAATATACAACAGACTACGAAAAGCTTCACAAATTAAATGAACTGTCCCGCAATATCTGTGCGGACAGGCTTTCTTCCGCTGAGATAAAGACGCGGCTCGCTGAAATCTCCGGAAACAGGACGTATCCGTTATGGCTTGAATTTATCTGCTATGCAACCATCGCGGGAGCCTTCACCCTGTTTTTCGGCGGCGGTTACGGGGAAGCAATTATTTCCTTTCTCATCGGAGGGTTTGTAAGATGCACTATCTTTTTATGTGACAAGACTGTCAGAAATAAAATCTTCACCAAGTTTATCTCTTCCTTTGCCGCAACACTGCTTGCATTTTCCGCCCTGAAACTGGGGCTTATCCCCACAGCGGATGTTCTCCCCACGGTGGATAAGATTATCATCGGCAATATTATGACCCTCATCCCCGGCATCGGCCTTACAACGGCTCTCAAGGATCTGCTCGTGGGAGACAGTATCGCGGGAATGCTCCGCACCATCGAAGCATGTATTACGGCACTGGCCATTGCCGCAGGATATTTTGTAATTGCCGTGTTGTCAGGAGGTGCCATATGACGGCTTTTGAAATTACCCAGGTTTTCGCCGGTTTTATCGGCTCGCTTTGTTTCGGCGTCCTGTTTAATATGAAAGGAAAACGGCTTGCAGCCGCTGCCTTTGGCGGTCTCCTTTCCTGGGGCCTGTTTTTGGCGGCAAGCCGTCTGATTCCAAATGAACCGATTGACTATTTTATTGTGGCCGCGGCGGTTTCCCTTTATTCGGAAATCATGGCAAGAATCCTGAAAACGCCTGCCACGCCCATAGCAACCACCTCGCTGATCCCCCTGATCCCCGGGGGCAGTCTGTATTATACAATGACCTCTGCCCTGGAAAGCGATTTCAACGATTTCCTGGGGAAAGCAGTTTCCACATTGAAACTGGCCGGTGCGCTTGCCCTGGGCATTATCCTGGTTACCACCCTGTCCCAGGTGCTGTTTAAACGCATCGGGCAAAAGGCAAGATGACGGTGTCTTACAAGAAAGCCGGCTGCGGCATCCTCCTGCACCTCAAGTAAATGATTCCCCATAAAGAGAGGCCGATTACCGTAACAATGCACTTATTCCATACCCAAACGGGATTCTGCCCATCGGCATATCGAATAAACAGATAAATGTACTCTGCTCCCGGAATTCTAAGCAGGCTGCGTATGATAAGAACGATCAGCCACACAATACCGCAAACCAATGATGCATGTGCTCCCCCGCATTCTGAATCCCCAACAGCGCACACAAAGACGACAAAAAGAATGCAGGCGGAAAGTAAATAACCAACAGTTCCCATAGCGGTAATTCGTATCGAAACGCAGACGAAAGCGCCATGCAGAATACCGCAAATACACTGGACATATCAAAAGTAACTGCATAGCGGAGCAATACCCAACTTCTGCTCCGGCTCCATGAAATAGCCGATGCCGTCCGTCAGCGCGATTCCTCCCTGGGCAATATCGTGAAGCCGGCCCCCAGTTTCCTGGCAGTCAGCCGCGCATAGAAATAATAGCTGTTGGAATACTCCCCTTTGTGCACCGGATCCTGCTGCCCGCAGTAGTCCACTGCCTCCGACACCTCCACCGCGGACACCGAATCCCCGTAAACTTCTATCCTGCGGAAGGGCAGCGCGGCACAGGGCAGCAGCTCCAGGTCACTGCTGCCCAGGAAACCATGGCGCTGTACCATGTGGCAGGAGTCCTGGCACTTGAACAGCAGCACCTCGTGCACGTCCTCCGAACTGCCTTCCCTTTAAATTCCTAAAATTATGTCCTAAAAATGTGCGGCAACGCTTGACAGCTGTAGAGCTTTGTGCTAAGATGAGCTTGACAGCTGTAGAGCAATCGAACAAAATGACATCGCGATATACTGCGTTTGCAAAATAATCGCCAGGCGGGACAGTGAGTCAACGAAACCGTTACAGGAGGACAACGGATATGGGAATAACGGATATGAGAAAAACAAATGCAGGAAAATCGAATATAGGAAAAACAAATTTCAGCATTACGGATTCCAACGGCCATTCAATGAAAAAGATACTGCTGCTCCCGCTCCTATCCCTTTTCCTTCTCACGGGATGCAGCGGCGGCAGCTCCCCATCCGCCGCTTCTCCCGATGCACAGGAATCCGCAGAGGTGTCAGGAACAGAAATGATGCCCGGAGCTCCGGACGCGGAGGCCCTATTCCCGCAAAAATACATCTCACTGTCACTGGATTTTCCCGATTCGCCAAATTATATCAAACGGGTTACTGCAGACAGCTATGGCAGCAGGTTTTACCTGCTGGCTCAGTATTGGGACCGGGAGAAAGAAATTTATGACAGCCATGATACCCTGTATATATTTGACGGCGATACACAGCAGCTGGAACCACAGCCTTTCTCCCTGGAACTGCCGGATCAAAGCCCTTACTACATCAACTCCCTGGAAGTAAGAAGCGAGCAAGAATTATCTTTCCGCCTGGGCAGACAGGACGGGAACGAGGAGCACGAATTGCTGGTGATAACGGATATGGAAGGAAACCTCCTGTCCATTGAAGAAGATTTCCCCGATCCGGAAAGCTATCCGTGGAACTCCAATTACCGGGATTACCAGATGGCCCTGGACAGTCCGGACGGCAGTACCATAGTCTGCCGGTGGAATGAAAACGAGGAAAAATCCTCCCTGTTCTGGTTCGACAAAGGCCAGGGCAGCCGCAGCCCTTTGGGGGAGATCCCCGGGCAGGCCCTCTCTGCCCTGTACCTGGACAGCCGGGATAACCTGTACTATATTGCGGAAGGCAGTTTGATCCGATGGAACCTGACAGACGACACCCGGCAGAACCTGTCCCGGCTCACTGACATCGGCATTTCCAACTGGCCACAGTACCTGGGAATTACATTCAATTCCCAGGGCCAAGCGTTGGTCTGTTCCATAGCAGATGCCAAGGGAAAAGTCTTCGTACTTTCTGAGGAAGAGTTACAGACTGCGGACCAAATCCGTTTTGCCTATCTTCAGGAAGACCTGCTCCGTTATACCATTAAATTGTCTTCCGCCTTTTCCTATGAGCACCCTCAGTGCCCGGTGAAAGCTGAAAATATATATGGAACCGATCTGAATGACCGTATTTTTATGGAGCTTGCTACCGGCGAAGGCCCCGAACTGATGTGGGTTGACAAAGAAGATATGCGGACTTTGGCGGAAAAAGAGCTGCTGATGGATTTGACAGATGTGATCCCGCCGGAAATTTATGAGCAACTATTCTCCTGTGTGATCCAGGATGGTACTGTAAACGGAACCATGGTGGGGATATCACCCTTTTTTTCCATAGAAAGCATGGCCGTACCCAATACCGTCTGGGAGGGCGACTCCTGGACCCTGCCCGATTTACTGTCAGTAGTGGAAGAACGTGAAGACTGGAACCTGCTTCTTGCCAACCCCTACCTGCCCAGCAACTACAATCTATTCCGCAAACTGCTGCCCAGCCTGGTAAACACCCCTTTTCTTGATCTGGAACAGGGGAAGGTAGATTTCAGACATGAAGACTTTGCCCGTTTACTGAAGCTTTGCATGCAATATGGCAATCCTTACGGATCAGATCCCGAGTATATCGGATGGAATGAGGTAGGGCAGCTCATGCATGCAGGACAGTGTGTGACACAGTTGAGTTATTTTAATGAGGGATTCCTGGAATTTTCCTCGATTATGGCTGACTTTGGGGACGAAATCCATATGGTGGGTTTTCCATCCTACAAAGACAGCGGACATTATATGAGCAGCCCAAACGGATATCTGGTGGTAAACAAAAATGCCCGTCATCCGGAGGAAATCAGAGAATATCTGGCTCTTCTGCTGGATTATGACAGCCAGCTCTCCCTGAACTGGAACTGCAATGTCAGAAAAGATGTGACCAGAGACCAAATACAGAACAATTTCGACGGAGAGCCTGTGTTTGTGACATACACCACCTCCTATGGATTGATGCAGTCTGAAATAGAAGATTTAAAGCCGGACGGAACCACCTATATAGAAGAATATATGGAATTCCTGGAAAACTGTGTCCCCTGGCCGGTAGAGCCCTCTCGGATTTCCGCAATACTGAGCGAGGAACTGGCCGGCTATTTCATCGGGGCGAAAAGCCTGGAAGACACAATCGATGTCCTGCAGAACAGAGTACAGCTGTATCTGGACGAGGGCGGGAAATAACGCCCCACGGCCCGCAAAGCATCCGTATGCGGGCCGATCCATAAAAAGGAAACGGGTTTCCGCTTAGATTCATCTTCTATGGTTTTATTCTGTCCCCAGTATCTTCACAGGCCCGGATATCACATTCCGGGCCACATACAGCACGCTGTCCGCCCGGGCGTCCATAGTCCATTTTACAAGCGTCATCTCCCCCCGCTGAACCTCTATGCAGGTGATACACCGGGGATGGACGCAACTGCCCGTATTATAATAGTAGGCTGGTTCTTCCGGCAATACAGGGCGGTGGGTATGTCCTGTGACCAGGATGCGGCGCCGGGCTTCGGCCCAGCCGCGCAGGTTTTCTTCGCACTTTTCCTTTACCTCATAATTCTTGGCGGCGCTGGTGGGATCCAGAAACCCCAGGTTCTCCAGCGGACTCCAAAAATATCGCACCAGAAACCGGGCCAGAGGCCAGAGCGTGGAATTCAGGAAGCTGGCCTGATGGCCGTGGGTCAAATACAGTGACTTTTCCGGCATGGCCTCTGCATACAGTATGACCGCTTCCAGAAAGGCCGGATTCTTCCTGCGGACAATGTTGTGGTTACCGTAGAGCAGGTGCAGCCGGCCTCTCTCCTCGAACCGGGCGAACATACAGTAGACATCCTCGTGAATCTCCGTAATATTGCGCAGCTTCCGGTTCTCCCAAAGTTCCTCCCCGTCCCCTAACTCGATATACGTAAATCCGTTTCGGTAATAGTGCTCCATCGCCGCATAGTATAAGTGCTGATTCTTCAGGAAGTTGTCCGAGGATGTGCCCACCCCCCTGTGGCAGTCGCTTATGAGCACATATCTGGAGCACCGGTTAAAGGGCAGGACCAGCGCCTGGGAAAAGGCGCGGTCCAGCCGGCCGGCAGTGCTCATGACTGCTTCCCGCCGCGAGGCCTGCGGCTGTATTCAGAGCAGCGGCTTCCGCTCTTCCCGCGGCAGCATTTAGGCCGGCGGCATCCACACTTCCTGTGGCAGCGCCTGTGGAAACGGCGCAGCCGCATCAGTCTCCGGAAGCAGAATGGAAGGTAATAGTAGAGAAACAAAATACGGTCTTCCGTGCAGGTAAAGGGCCTGGTGACCCAGAGGAAGAGCCGGCAGTACATCCTGTTCAGGCACTGGGACAGTCTGCGGTGAAACCTGGTCAGAAAGCTGTAATGTGCAGGCGCAGGCCCCGGCCCATGGAGGGTAAAAGACAGGCAGAGATTCTGCACCGTAATACACTCGGCAGGATAGCCTGCCCGACACAATCCCTGGTAGAATGCCTCCATCATTTCCCTGCCTCCAAAACAAATCGCCGCCTTTAGACACAGACTGGAAGGACGGGAAAATACCCCCGGCATAAAGGCCGTCAGCCACCAGTGTCTCTCGGAAATCTTCACGCAGGCGCCGCCTTCCGTACACAGCTGCATGGAGCAGGACAGCATCTCCTCCTTCCCTGCCGCCTCAAAATGCGCTGTGCGGTATTCCGCCTCGGACAGCAGCCTGTCGGCATGATAGATACCGATCTCCGCGCCGGTGTTGATGCCGTACTGGCCCTTCCAGAACTCGATCAGCCATGTCCTGTCCCGATAATTGAAGTAAACGGGGAGGGAATCGAACACCATCTGGAAGCGGGACGCCATGTAGTCATAGAGCCGGGTGTAACCGGCACTCTTCTGCCAGGCGTCCATGGCGGAGGAGAAGAAACCGCAGCAACAGTGATACACATAGCCGAAGGGTTCCGCCAGCTCCTCCAGCAGGGAGCATTTTTCGCATTTGTCCATGTCCCGGATCCTGCAGATGATTTTCTTTCTGCGTGAACGGCACAGCAACATGCTCACAAGAGCAAGCAAAAGTAAAATGAAAAGAGCAGCATACATAATAGTAACCTATAATCCTATGTTGTTTTGCTCTATTATATGCCGGAATCCTCAAAGATGTACGCCCAGGGCCCTTATATCCCCGGTCTCTCTCCTAAACAAATCCGGATAATTTGACAACTGTATGTTTTTGCGCTACAATAGGACTTGACAGCTGTAGCGTATATAGTCCGGGCCGCAAACTCTGCCAACTACGCCGGACTTTTAATTGATTGCCAATCACTTTATACAGGAGGCACACATGAAAGAAAGAAAAGAAAAAAACGCCATATTGCAGCAAAGCGACAGATATATCATGGAAAAGTTGTGGACAAAAAGTCCCCTGACCACACTGCAGCTTTACAACGAGCTGAAGGAAGAGCTGGGCTGGAGCAAAAGTACAGTGTTCACGCTTCTCGGCCGGATGACAGAGAAGGGAATTATCTACTATGAAGAAAACGGCCGGGCCAAACAATACTATCCCGCCATAGGACCGGAAGAAGCTGCCGCTGCAGAGACAGCCAGTCTGCTGAAACGGGTATTTAAAGGTTCTGCCGGCATGATGCTGAACACCATGCTGAAGGAAAATATGTTCAGCAAAGAAGAAATCGACGAATTATACAATATCATGTTGACTCAAAAGCGCTGAGTCGGCACACGAAATTATCGTATTAGAGAAAGGAAAATGATATGGCGGAGGTTATCATTACGTCTTCCATTTTAATCGGCCTGCTCCTTTTCATGCGCCGCCTGTGCCGGGATAAAATCAGCCGGCGCCTGCAATATAGTCTGTGGCTGTTGGCAGCACTCCGTCTGCTCATGCCCGTTGCCCTGTTTGAGAATCCGTTCCACATTATGAACGGCCTGCAGCCTGCAGCGGATCAGATGGAAGAATGGGCAGCGGAGACGACAATTTTCTCCGAAACACAGCAGCCAGCCTTCAACGGCAAAACCTCAAGTATAGAAAACGGGCTGGATTGTCCTGCGCCGTTTTCACCGTCGCCGCCTGAGGTCTTTGCCGAGCAGTTATCTCGGGAAAAACAGGGAACCAGCTTGCTTCTCCGTAAACCGTACGCGCAGAACGCAGGACCCGCCGGTTTCCCCCTGAGACAGCTTCTGCAGACTATCTGGTATGCGGGCATGGCAGTAATCGGCGGCTGGATGCTTTTCGTCAATCTGCTGTGCCGTTACAGGCTTTCCAGGAGGCGCATTCTTCTGGACGCAGAAGGCCGTGTCAAAATATATATGTCCGAAAACGCAGGCGTCTCCTGCCTGTCAGGAGTACTGTATCCCGTCATTTACCTGACGCCCGGCTGTGCACAAATTCCCAGGTATAAGGAATATACAATTGCTCACGAACTGACCCATTACCGCCACGGAGACCATATATGGACCTTCCTGCGCAATCTATGCCTGATCATTCACTGGTTTAATCCGTTGGTATGGGTCGGCGCAAAGATGGCTGCCCGGGACTGTGAGCTTGCCTGCGACGAAGGCGTACTGCGCCTGCTAAGCGAGGAACAGGCACAGGACTATGGATATACGCTGATCGAGATGGCCGCCTCCTTCCGAAGGCCCTGGCTGCTTTGCTGCGAAACCGCCCTTGCCTCCGGAAAACAGGAGCTGAAAGTACGGATTACCCGCATCGCCACCGTAAAAAAGAGGACGAATATCCCTGCCGCTTTTCTGGCCGTCTTCTGCAGTGCAATGCTGGCAGCATGCACCTTCGGAAGTGCAAAAGCGGCGCCGGTCATGGGGCGATATACGGAATCTACAGTGCCGCTGTCAGGAACAAATAAGGGAAAACTATTCTACGCTATATCCCGGGAGGAGAACACCATCCGCCTGATCGCCGAAACCGGCTTTGATGTACTCTCTTCGGACGGGATTACCTTTGAAACGGTAAAGTTAAAGGATATGCCCTCCGGCACCTGGGAATTATACAGGAAAAGTGCGATTTACCGGGCCGGCTCCATCAAGGGAGCACGGGCATTCTGCAGCTACCTGTTTCCCGCTGCCGAAGGGCAGACGGCTTTTGCCAATTTCGTCATCACCGAAGAAGGCGAAGAAATCCGGCTGGACGCCCTGGAAGGAAATGATGCTCTGTATTTTTTCAGCAACGGCAGCTTCTTTATAGAAGCTGCTGCCGACAGTGCCAGCCGGTATTATCAGCTAAGTCCGGTCACAGGAGAAATCCGTCTTCTGACAGAAAGCAGCTGGAACGCTTCCTATATGGCTGCAGACGATCATATCCTCTATCTTGTAAATGAAACCGGCGTGCTTCTTTACGATCTCGGTACAGGGGAAGCCAGACAGGATCAAGTTCTATCCGATTTTGTGGCAGAGCACGCAACCGTATCTCCCCTGTCCGGCGAATATCCCGCTCTGCTGCAGCCCTATGACAATGGGGTATATATTCTGACCCACAGCGGCCTATATTGGCATGAGCTATATACGAAAGACGTAGTGCAGGTAATCGACGGCGCTTCCTGTTCCATCGGCAATACCGGAAGAGAATTTACGGACATTGCACTGAGAGAGACTGGAGGAAAACCGGATTTTTTAATACTATATGACAGGAACGAACTGGTTCGCTACACCTATGACGCTTCCCTGCCGGCTGTTCCGGAGGAATAGAAATACCGAAGGCCGCTCTTACCGCTTTCCTATCTCTTTGTCAGTGATCCTGCTATGCTCCTTGATAAAATCCATAATGTCATCCAGACTGGTAAACGCCAGCCCCACATAGCTGTCTGCCACCGTCCGTCTACCGCAGCCGGCTATAAAGAACTGTTAAGACGGGGAGACAGACCTCCCCGCCTTAAGCCATCGAATTCAGCAAATATCCTTCCTGCCGTATTTCACATAGGCCGCCGCTATCCCTGCCCCCATAAAGACCATACCTATCGCAATCCGCCCGCCGTCCAGGCGGCCATTGTTCACAATATCCGCGCCCTCTGTATAACCAAAGGGTGTAATATTCTTCAAAAATTCCGCGGCTTCGGCAATATTCGCCACCAGATTCAGAAAATACATCATAATCGCAATCCCCAGTCCCGTACCTGCGCTGCCCTTTCTCAGAAACGCCGATACTCCGAAGCAAATTCCTGCCAGCTCCAGCTGCAAAAAGAAATATGCCAGATGAAGCAGATTCAGCTCCCTCCATGGAACTGTCTCTCCCACAGCGGCGATAGATCCCACGGAAAGCAGATAGATGACCAGATTCATTCCGGCTACCTGTCCCATCACTGCCGCCAGTTTCCCGGTGACGACGGTTTCGCGGCTCACCGGATGGGTCAGCAGAAATTCCGCCGTCCTGTCCTTTTCCTCCCGGCTTAAGATACCCGCGCCGCACAGGGACGCAAAAAGCGCGCCGCCCAATCCCAGAATATTGCCGCACTCAATGGCATAGAACCCCGTAAGCGTCCCGAAATTCAGTCTGTCCATACCGAATGCATCTGAAAAGGCGCCCATAGAGGAAAACATATCGCTAACCCCTTCCATCTGCCCTTTCATTTCCGGAAATAGAAAAACGCAGACCACAAGGAGAAACCCGACACAGGCCGTCCAAATCAGGAAAGATAGCTTTCCCTGCCGCAGTTCATGTCTTACAATCGTCATACCATACTTCCTCCTTCATGCACGACTCGCATATGGAATCATAAGTTGACCGGGTGCTCTTCCGCGTCAACATTCCCCCGTTTTCTCGTAATAATGCATAAAGATCTCTTCCAGATCCGGCTCGGACACAGAAAGATCCAGCACCTGGCCGGCGGCCAGCCTTTGCAGCAGCGCGCCCATCTCTCCGCTGTAGAGGAAGCTCACCGTTCCCGGCCCTTCCTTTTTGTCCCGAATCCCCAAAAGCCCGTCCAGCTCCACACTGCCATGGACGCTCACCCGTCTGGCATTGTTGCGGGAAAGAGCCTCAACACTGTCACAGGCAATGATCCTCCCCTCGCGGATAATGGCAGCCCGCCTGCAGTTACGCTGAATCTCCGACAAAATATGACTGGACAGAAACACCGTGGCGCCGGCCTCGTTGCACTCTCTGAGGATATCAAAAAAAGCTTTCTGCATGAGAGGATCCAGCCCGCTTGTAGGTTCATCCAGAATCAGCAATTCCGGGGCATGCTGCAGGGCGCAGACGATGCCCACCTTCTTCCGGTTGCCAAAGGACAGCTCCTCCACCTTCCTGGCCGGATCCAGCTGCAGCCTCTCGCACAGCATGGCCGCCCTCTCTGTGCAGTCCTTCTTCCTTAAATCGGCAGACAGCTTCAGCACATCCCGCACCCGCATCCCTGCGTAAAACACTGCTTCCGAGGGCAGATATCCCACTCGGGCGAGAATCTCCTCCTTCTTTTGCGTAATGTCCATACCACATACAAAAGCCCTGCCGGATGTAGGCTTGATCAGTCCCAGCAAGGTCCGGATCGTGGTGGACTTTCCCGCTCCGTTAGGACCGATGAAACCGAAAAATTCTCCCTCCGAAACCGTCAGGCTGACCTCCTGAATCCCCCGGGCCTTCCCGTAATATTTTGTCATGTTCTCAATCCGGATCGCGTCCATATCTCTCCTGCCTTTCTTCTGCACACTCCCGTTTCCCAGCCACTTTTCCCTCTTCCTGTCATGCCCTCTGCATCTGCACATGCCGCCCGCGGCTGCACATTGCACATACCCTCTGCATCTGCCCGTACGTCTGGCGGAAACCTGCTGCTTTCTAAGCCGCTATGTGAAGTCCTGCCTTCTCCCGGCCCCTTCGGATATCTTCTCATATCTCCCCCTTGCCCGTATCCGAAACCTGCCTGCGCAGATAGATGCTCTTCCAGAAATCCATCAGCCCGGTAAAATCTCTCTCCATCTGCTCTATATCCACATCCCCCCGCTGTACCATCTCCCAGAGATACCCCTCCGACGCCCAATACATCTCCCGATACATCATCGGAATATCCAGTCCCGGTATAAACTGCTCCGGATCAAAATTGATCCGCGCCTTATCCGCCTTGAAATTAAAATATCTGCGGTAGCTCTCCTGGACGGCGGCTCTGATTTCCGGGTCCGTTTCATAGAACGCCTTGATCGTAAAATTCCCCATGTCCGGGTACAGACGAAGGATCTCCATCTTGGCCCGCATTCCCTGCTCCATACTCTCGAAGAGCCCTTCCCGATCATAACACCCGCTCCTGGTCAGATATTCGATGGTAATCCTGGCACATTTGTCCCATAAGAACAGATACAGCTCTTTCTTGTTGTGAAAATAATGAAACAACAGGGATTTGCTGATCCCGGCGGCCTCCGCAATCTCGCTCATGGGACTGTTTTTATAGGTATTCCTGGAGAAAACCCGATAGCCGGCATTGAGAATCGCCTGCTGCTTTTCTTCCGGTAAGGAAAAAAACTTCTCGTTCACCCTGTCACCTCCGTTAACCGCTGCGGTCAAATACAGAATACCTCCATTGACCGATTTTGAGAAGACCCCTGTGTCATTTTATAAAAAATATCAGAAAAACGCTTTCCAATAACGAAAAACCCCTTTTTTATGCCATTTCAGCTTCCTGTATACAGATGCCGCCAGCATACAGTAAACCTGCCATACACAGGCGTCCCCCTCCGCAGAAGAAGGCTCTGCTCCATAAGCTGCTTCCTCCACAATCCTGACCAAATCCCTGATTTTTATCTCTGACACTCCCGTCATTTCTGTCAATTTAGAAGCAAAGTCTGCTTCCGTCCCGTCATACCCCTCCAAAATCCCCGCAAACCGAAGCATTTCCAGCAGACAGGAAAAAATCCTCCTGCTGCCGCTCTTCTCCAGCTTTTTCAGCCGTCTCAGCCTTCGATAATCCAGGAAAAAGGGAATCAGACATATGGTATAGAGAGCACAGGCTCCCATGGCAGACAGCCATTTCCCATCGTTTTCAAGATCGATCTCCCAGTCAAACAAATCCCCCGATATCTGCCATCCCGTCTCCGCGTAGTTCTCTGTCTGGGTACGCAGCTTTTGCTGCTCCCTGTCCCAGCCTTTCTCATGCACCAGCTTCCGGAATATAGAAGTATCAAATCCGGGATACATGGCCGCGCTTTCCCCTGTTGACATGGGTGTCACCTCCACAGGTGTCCATCCATAATCCTCCAGGAATATTTCCGCCCAGGCATGGGCCTCTTCGTCCGTAACCACCGCCTTCCAGCTCCCTTCCTCCTGCTGCGTAAAGGCGGAAGGCTGCACCACATACCCTGCCGCATAACGGGCCGGAATCCCATACAATCGATACATTAAAACGGCTGCCGTTGCAAAGTGCTCGCAATATCCCCTTCCGCTCTCGAAGAGAAAATACTCCACCATGTCTTCGTTCAGCGGTGTCCAGCCGGGCGCCATGGTATATTCCGCATTTTCATGCAGCGTATACAGAATAAAGGCTGTGATCTCCTCGAGAGATTCCTGCGGATTCTCCTGGCACAGATTTGACAGCCGTGTCAGGATATGGACCGGCACCTGAGTATACGTTATCTGCGCCTCTTCCATATAAGCCTCCTGCAGCACCTGATACATATCCCTCAGCGGCATAAACTCTTCATATACCTGATCCCATGCAATGTGCATATCCTTCTGCTCATAATACCAGAACATATATCCCTCTTGAAATGTACCGCCCCATCCCCAGCTCCGCTGACTATAATAGGGCACATACATATTCGTATACTCCCCGTTCACATGGCTGATCCGCATGTTTCTCCAATCCGGAACACCTTCCGTATCCATATTGCTGTTCATCATGAAGTACATACTGTGATACAGATTGCTCACTTGAAAGAGCCCGTCTGCATACATCTGCCAGCCCAGCTCCTTCTCGATATCCTCAAACAGCGTGCCGTCGCCGCTCTCGCTCCATCCTCCCCCAATATATTCGGCCCCTTCAAATCCCCGCAGATACAATGTCTCCGTAGGCTTTGCATCCGTCTCCACCACCAGATGGGGTGTCCCCAAACGGTAAACATTGCCCCGATTCATCGCACCGCCCCTCACCGTCCGGGAGGAGTTGCCGGTGAGACGGCTCACTGTCCGGTAAATCCTGCTCTCCGTCTCATAAACGATATCATATACCCCGTCTCCCTGCACAGACACTGCCAGAAACACCGCCCCAAAAAGTACCGCCAGCACTAAGCCCGCAACGAAGCAGCTTCTGCTCAAAGTCCTGGACTTTACCCCTCCCTCAAAGCTAAGCCGCCATCCTCCTGCCCCGGCCGTCTGCATAACCCAAAAAGCGGCCTGAAACAGAGCGAGCAGCAACATCGCTCCCGCCCCGGCCCTCATTCCCCACAAAGGCGACAACAACAATAGCAAGGTAGTCAGAAAATACAGCAGTGTATGGCTTCTGACCATAAATTCGGACATGGCAGCAAAGAAAATCAACAGCGCCGTAAGCAGCAATACCGCCTCCGTCACATCCATCGGTTCCAGCTTCAAGCCTCCGATCACACAGCCTGCAATATAGCGGATCTGCTCTCCGAATACATCCTCCATCCAAAGCAAAGCACCGCCGTAAGCAACAACCGATCCGCAGATAAGCAGCCAAAAGGCTCTGCGGTTCTCTCCGTAATAAGTATACCAGATTACCCAGCACAAAAGTGCCGCTGCCGGATATACCGCCCATTCCGCAAAGGAAATCCCCTTCAGCGACTGAAATAGAGCCAGAACCCCATATATCCCTGCCGCCAAAAAGATAAGCGCCGCCAGCGGACGCCTTTTTTCCTCCGGCCCCTCCTGGCTGGCCCTGATTTCAATCTCCTCTATGACAGCCTCCTGCGCCTCCCAGGTCCTTTCCCCTGGGCGCGAACTTCTACGCTGTATCCGCATCTGCACCTCACTCTTTTCCCAAATCAAGCCATCCCTCGCCCGTGATTTGCTGTTCCAAATGTTCCTCGGAAAAGGTGAAGACGAGTTCGCCTTTCCAATATAACCGGAGCATTCCGTCCAGCCGCAAAAATGCCTTTCTCATCTCCTGAATCCTTTTCCCATCCCGGCTTTCTGACACGCCGTGTTCTTCCGGATACGGCCTCCCTCTCCTTCTGTATAATGAAAGCAGCACTTCCCGGCACTGTGCGCTGTCATGCACTTCCCTCTCTTCAAGGCACCTTTTGCTCTCATCATACCAATATACCCCAACCGCCGGCACATTTTCCACTAAACCCAATATCACCGCCGACAGCAATTCATAAAAAGCATCCTGTCCGGCCTCTCCTGCCTGGGCAAATCCCTCAAAATCCAGAAACAGTCCCATTGCGGCATCGGATTCTCTCTCGTATTCCTTCACCCACAGCTGTCCCGTTCTAGCACTCTGGTTCCAGTGAATATGACGGCTGGAATCCCCCGATTTATACTCTCTCAGCTGACGGACTTCATGTCCGGCCTCTCCACGCCCCGGAATCTGCTGCTCCGGGAAGGAAGAATCCGCCCGCTCACCGGAAAATAACTGCCCCAGGCGCAGCACCCGCTCCCGGGGATACACGGCCACCTCCACCCGCTCACCCAGCTTCCCGGACACCGAAAACAGAGACAGATAATCATACACCTGCAGAGACACCATCTGCACCGTCACCACTCCGCAATATCCGCATGCCAGTTCCAGCTGAAAGGTACTCTCTCCTCTGTCCGCGCTTCCGAAAATCCGTCTTACTTTATATTTCTTTTTACCGGGTTTACGCTCCTGACTTTCCTCTTCCCGCTCATATCCATAACGGATCTTGACACAAAATCGGCTCACAGGCAATTTTCCGGCATTCCTGATTTTTATATTACAGCCAACCCATCTGCCCTTTTCCGCGATCTCCCCATGCCGCAGCACCTCTGCAGACAAGCCCCGCTTCAAATAACGGCACAGAAAAAAGGACAACCCAAACAAAGCGCCCTCCATTCCGGCCAATACAATCAATGGCTGTGAGCGAAAAGCTCCCGCCATATAACAGGTCAGCAACATTATCAATACAAAACCGATTCCCCTCATCGCCCGCGTTCTCCCATAGGCGGCCGGGGCGTTTTCTCCAGAATCATTCCGATGATATCTTTCTTAGACACGTTTTCCATCCTGGCCTCCGCATTCAAAAGGAGCCTGTGTGATACCACATAAGCATACTGACTTATCACATCACCAGGAGTCACATACGCTCTCCCCTCCAGCCAGGCTGCGGCCTTTGCCATTTTCACCAGCGCGATGGTGGCCCTGGGACTGGCGCCTCTTTCCACATAGGCAAGCTCCCGGGTGGCAGTGACCAGCCCAAGGAGATAACGATAGACCTCTTCCCTGATATAAATCTCATGAACCGCTTCCTGCATTTCCTGCAGAGTCTTCCCGTCCAGAACCGGCTTTATCCTTTCGACGCCTCCCTCCTTCCCCACGGCCATAGCCATGGACAACTCACTGTCAAAATCCGGATACCCCAGCGTCATCGCTGCCATAAACCGATCTACCTGCGCCTCCGGAAGGGATTGGGTGCCTGCTGCTCCCGGCGGATTCTGCGTGGCAATCACCAGAAACGGCCTCGGAAGCGCCCTGGTGCAGCCCTCCACGGTACACCTGCGCTCCTCCATCACCTCCAGCAGCGCAGACTGGGTTTTAGGCGAAGTTCTGTTGATCTCATCCGCCAACAGCAGATTGCAGAACACACTGCCCTCCTGATAGACGAACTTCTCCTCCTCCCGCCGATAAACGGAAAATCCTGTCAGATCCGACGGCATCAGATCCGGTGTAAACTGTACCCTCTTATATTCCAGCTCCATAGCTCTGGAAAATGCGATCGCCAGAGTGGTCTTGCCCACGCCTGGAATATCCTCCAAAAGGACATGCCCATTGGCCAGAAAAGCCAGCATGACCTCCCTCACCTCATTTTCCTTCCCCAGAATTACCTGGTTCACCTGCCGGATCACCTCCCGGGCCATTTCCACATAATTCAAATCCTTTCCTCCTGATTCCGCCTTGGCATTGATTCTTCTATTTTAAAGTCTTTTCCGGATTTTTACAAGAGCGAGTCTTCTATTATCGTAAACTCGTAAACAAATTGAGTGAGGGTATCGATTCTATTCAATCAATACCCTCACTCAGTTCGCTTCGTTGTCCAATGGACTGTACCTCCTTATTCAATTTTTCTCTTCTTCCATTTCTGCCGCTGTGCTTTCCTACTTCCTTTGTCCTCTATGTACTGTAACGTTCCTTTGATGCATTTCTTCGTCACTTCTGAAGTGTACTCACACATTTTATTATGTTCTGCAACCTGTCATTCAAGTTGCCTGTTATGGAAGATTTATCTCTCTCTTTGTTGTAAGATAAGTATATAACAGGTTTCCCAAATTGTCAACACATTTTTTCAATTTTTTAAATTTATTTTTGTCTGTTTTTCTAACTTTATTCTATTTTATCTTTATTTTCTGATTTTTCAGTTAATTTATTCAATTGACTGATGATTTTTATTGAATATAATACTATGCCATGTTAAAATGGAAGGACAGAGAACTTCCGTCAGCCAATCGCTGTATTGGCTGGAATGCGAAAGGATAAGGGGAATGGAACACATCAGCGAACAGGAATTCATTTTAAACCACAATAAGGTATATGGTACGGTTCTGCGCTATGAAAGGCAGGCCCGAAAGCTGTCGCTGGAAGAGCTCTCTTCCGGAATCCTGAGCCATACTGCTCTGGATAATGTGGAGAAGGGCCGGGCCCAGTGGACAAAGGTAGCAGGCGATACTCTGATGCTGCGGATGGGAATTTTGCCGGAATATTTCGAATCCCTGGCTTCGGGCACAGAGCTGGAACGCTGGCGGCTGCGGGAGGATATCTGTCTCCTGGTGCCTGCCAGGCCGGATGAGGCCATCGCCAGGATCGCCGAATACAGAAAAACTTATGAGAATCGGGATCCTCTGGAAGAACAGTTTCTGCTGAAGGCGGAAGTGATTTTGATGCTGGTAAGGCAACGGCGGAATGATGAATGCAGCTCCCGGGAACGAAAGCCTCAAAGCCGGCTTCCCTCCCACATTGGCCACACTGACGCCGCCCTTGTGCTGAATACAGCCAGACGGGCGGTTGAATGCACTGTACGGGAGGGCTGGGAAGCAAATCTGAACGCCCTCTGTCTCTCTCCCGGAGAATTGGATACAATCCTGCTGTTTTGCGTCGCCTTATTTCTTGCAGGCCATCATGCAAAAGCCTGGAAATTATGGCAGGCCGTTTGGAACTATCCTTCAGAGCATCTCTGGAAGGAACGGGCTGTGACGCTGATTCTGCCCCAGGCGGCGATACTGGGAATATGGCTGGCTCTCGCCTCGAAGCAATCTGGCGGACCGCCTTCCGTCTCAGTACAGATGATTTCCATCCGGGAAATGGCTGCCCATGGCCGAGAGGCTCTGGAACTGTTACGCAGAAACAGCTGTCACTGTTATGTGCTGCCTTTGCTGGAGAGCCTGTGCGGGCTTAGCGAGGATCTTTTCCCGGATCCGGAATATCCCGGGCAGCTGCGCTCCTTCCTGGAAATGTTCCGGGAGATTTATGCCTGGTTTGACTACCCCGGATACCGTATATGGCAGGGTATCTCTGTGGACAATACCAGAGATGCCGGAATCACCCTGAAAATGCTCCGGATATTCTACTGCAAATCCCGTGAAAATGCTGTTTACGACGGGAACGAGCTGGTCGTCACGCCGCGGCAGCTGGAAAAAATCGAAAGGGGAATCCACAAGCCCTCCTACCAGAATTACGGCAGGTTGGCGAAACAATACGGAAAATATGCAGAATGGAATATGCCCCTGCTGGAGACGGACTCTGTGGAGATTCTGGAACAGAGACAGCTGATCAGCACCTTGATAGAATGCAATGATTGGGAAGCGGCGGAATCAGAGATCCGCAAATTCCGCAGCACAGTGAACCCGGCTTTCCCAAGAGTAAGGCAGGAGCTGCTGTTTTTTGATGCCGCCCTGAAATGGAAAAAGGAAAATGCCCTGCAGGAAAGCCTGGACATGATGCTGGCTGCGCTTCATTGCACGGCGCCCGATTTCCAGGGGCGAGAGATGAAATGGTGGGTTTTTCAGCGTGAGGAGATTATGATTGCCAGTAATATTGGAATGCTCTATCGTCAATTGGGAGATCTCCCAACAGCTGAAAAATGGTTTAAGGCAATTCTTGCTTCATTAGAAGAAAATACCAAAAGAACCGGTATCTATAATTATGGTTATGATGTTGCAGCAGAAAACTATGATAATTACCTGGGTGATATTGGCTGTTTTCACACTGCAATGAAAATGATCGAAAAAACAATTCAAAAAGATTTGCTTTTTTACAGGATAAACAGTATTCAGAATTTATTTTACAGGATTGCATGGAATCTCTATATGATATTCGCCGAAAAGCCGGAAGAACACGCGTCCCTCCGGCTAAAATGGAAAAAATCATTTCGAATTAGCGAGTCAATGGCAGATTTTATGTTTGATTCTCATTTAACAGCTTTTTTAAAAGAGCGAGAATCCAAATATTTATCATAACAATGGATTATTTATCAATCTTTGTTATAGGCGGAGTCAAATCAGACAAAGGCTGAATCCCGCCGCCCTCCTCATCCTCGGGCCCCTCTCCTTCAACCGGCGGCTCCTTGGGAATCGGTCCGGGACGTCCCGACACTATGCCAGGCAAGGTAAGCCCTCCTGACAGAATAAGCGTCAGTACAAGTGTTGTTAATAGTGATTGGAATTTCTGGTTCTTGTTTTTCATAAACGGTATCTCCTTCCTGAAACACATTACAACGATTACACTTCTATCTTACATCAAATCATGCTGATGCGCAATATGTCGAATTACTTGAAATTTCGCCTTGGGTGTTATATAAATTACTTTTCAAGTAATTCGACATATTGTAAATTTACAGAATAGACACAGACGGCAGCCTGACAGCAGTCTATACGCCCGGGCTGGAAAGCCTGGAAGGGATTGTTATGGGAAAGGACAGCAAAGCATATGCTTACTGCGTTACCAGCGAAGAACCACTGTTCACAGAGATCGGAGGCAATTTCTGGAACTGGGGAAAGGAGCCCATATTTTTCACATACAAGATCCCATGACTGTTCCTCATACCTGTATGGGCCTCCGATATGGAGACCACTTTGTAGATTATGAAAAAAAGGAGTGCTATTTCGAAGGAGCTGAATTTCGGAGAATTCTGGAAGCCTGCGGCAATGTGGAAAACTACGGCGAAATCAAAATGAATATCCCCATAGTGCATAAATTTGCTGACGGAGACTGGCTCTTCAATGATAAGACAGTATTTGATACCTGGAGTGTGGTCTATGGAGATAATATAATCGGATATCCCGGCTGGGAAGGCGCGGAATACGAAATGAAAGATTCCGCAATCTTCGCGATGAACAGCAAGTCCAAAAATAAAGGGGGCGCCTGGGACTTTCTGGAATACCTGTTGTCCAAGGAACTGCAGTCCATGATCACTTGGGCCTTTCCTGCCAGAGAAGAATACTTTGAAGCCTACCTGCAGGGCGTCTATGTGGATCCGGATTACGTTTTTGACGGGACTACCGGGGCTATTATCGGCTTCAATGAAGAATATCAACGCGCATGGCCCGATGAAGAAACATTTTCAACGGTGCGGAAAATGGTGGAGCGGGCTGTGTACGGAAGCTGGGGAGGAAGAAATAACCCGATCTGGATAATCGTTTCAGAGGAGTCGGGGATGTACTTCGCAGGAGACGCCACACTGGATGAGACGGTGCATAAGATCCAGAATCGGGTGCAAATCTATCTGGATGAACTGTAACGGCAGGATAAAATGACATATGAAACACTTCCAGCTCCTACAATAAAACCCAAAAAGCAGACCTTGTGCAGAAATGACATACACAGCGAAGAAGCGTATCGATTTCTTTCAATCAACACGCTTCTTCATGTCTGTTCGTTGTCCAATGGACTCTTCCTCCTTATGAAGTTTTCAGGTTCGCATTTTCTTCCATTTCTCCCCCTGTGCCTTCCGCTCTTCGTTGTCCTCTGTGTACTGTAACGTACTAAAGAATCTGACATCCGTTACGTTTAAGCGGTCTTTACACTTTTTCTTCTACAACTTAGTATGTTAAGCTGTATTTTATGGAAGTCGTGTTTTCCTTTCTTTATTGTAAATTCATTATAGTACATACTTTTCTATTTGTCAATATCTTTTTTCAAAAAAGATAAAATTATTTTTTGATTAATGATTTATTGCGATATTGTCAGAATCTTCTGTCTATTTATCAAAACTCTCTCCTCACCCTCTCAACCGGATCCTGGCCAAGCAGAATCCCCGATAACAGCGCATGACATTTAACATCTTTATCCCCAAAACAGGGAAGCTCTCACAACTAAAAGTGTAAGATCTTCCCTGAAATAATAAACTATGCTGTAACACTGCCACGCCGCGATACTTTCCATGCAAGATCGAGCAGCTCGTTGTATGGAGTTTTACTGTGCAGCGTCAACCTGAGCCTGGATCTTCTCCAACATGGTATCAAATCCGGCGGCACGCAGCTCTTCCATCATCTTCGGCACTTCCACTTCCGGATCAGCCACGCCGGTCAGAAGGTCTTTTTTATACCGATTGCAAATCTCGGTACAGTTAGCCATTTCATCCTCAAATTCGGTGGTATCGATGGAGATGCCCAGTACGGGTGAAGGAACTGCCTGCTCATTCAGAGCCTTAACCTCATCCCACTGATTCTCTTCCACGTCGTCGGTAAGGGTTACGTTGAAGAAAGTACCCTGGGTATAGCCTGCCATAGGCCAGTCCGTATTGATCTTGTGAACTCTGCCTTCTGCATTGTACTCAAAGTTCTCGCCTTCAAGTCCGAAATACAGGGCATCCCTTACTACAGTATCCGTATTCACCAGTTCAAGCAGCTGCAGAGCCTTCTCCGGATTCTTGCAGCTGGAGGAGATACAGTTCAGGGAGCCGCCCACGGTACCGAAGGACAGATGGGTATCGCCCCACTGGGATACCACTACCTCTTTGCCCATGTTAGGACCCCAGACGGTCTTCGCTGCCAACGGCCATCCCTGGGCTACATAGCACATCCTGTACTTGGGAGCCTCGCCCAGTGTATTCGCATCCGCATTGATGATACCGGCCTGATACCACTCATGCAGCGTCTTCAGATCAGCCATGACATCTTCCTGCTCATAGATGCTGACCACCTTCTTGGTGGAATCATTGTAGGATACGCCGATGCCGGGAGCGCCTGCGCCCATGCCGTCATACTTGTCAAGGACAGCCCCCAGCCCTTCTGATGTCAGAATGAAGGGTTCGGACCCCTCCCCGTCCTTAATTTTGGTCAGGGCTTCCGTCAGAGACTGCAGGTCATGCATGTTCTCATAATCAATCTCGTATTTGTCAATCAGCTCCTTATCCCACACAAAATACTGTGTCGCGGAACTGTCCTTATAGGTGGGAACCGCATAAATCCCGCCCTGTACGGCAACCGCATCCCAATAGTCCTCCGGAATAAAGGATTTCAGCGCCGGAGTGCTGTCAAGGAGAGTCGTGATATCCGCAAACGCTCCCATCTGTACATCGCTTACATAGCTTCCGGAATCGGTAAACAGGATGTCATAGTCTTCGTTGGTCTTAACCATAACGTTTCTTCTGTCGCCCCAGTTATCCCACTTAACCACTTCCACATCCAGATGTACGCCGATCTTCTCTTCCAGATAAGCATCCAGTTTTGCCTTCCATGCGTCATAGTTGGACGGCATGCCGTTGCCCACCATTACCCATTTGATGTCTACCACATCGCCTGAAGCCGCAGGCTGCTGCTCAGACTGTTCTTCCGACTGCTCCTCGGACTGCCCCTCAGACTGCTGCTCAGACTGTTCCTCGGACTGCTGGGAACTCTCCTCCGCACTGGAGCTTCCCTCATTGGAAGGACTGCTCCCACAGCCTGTCAGGGTTCCTGCCAGCATAGTTCCCGCCAACAAGAGAGACATTACTTTCCAGTTTCTCTTTTTCATTACCATTTCCTCCTTGTTTAAAATGTTGTATTTTGAAATCTCCGCCTGAAATCAGCCTTTTACTGCGCCGACAGTAAGGCCGGAGATAAAATACCGTTGAAAAAACGGATAAACGCAGGCAATCGGGACTACAATCAGGATTGCGATTGCCATACGCACTGTTTCGGACGGCATGGACTGCTTATATTGTGTCAGGCTGACTCCCAGTTCCGGGTGGCTCGCAAAATACTCGATGCTCTTCAGGATGTTGTTCAGCATCGCCTGCAGGCCCACCAGATTTTCATCGCTTATGTACAGGGATGCCTGGAACCAGTCGTTCCAGTACCCGAAAGCCAGGAACAGCCCGATGGTGGCCAGAACCGGCTTGGAAATCGGCAGCACGATCCGGATAAAGGTCTGCAGCTGGGACGCCCCGTCTATCTCCGCGGACTCTATAATGGAGTCCGGAATCGTGGTCCGGAAGAAAGTCCGGGTGATCACGATGTTAAAGGAAGACACAGCCAGCGGAACGGTCAGTACCAGGAAGGTATTCCTCCACCCCAGAAGATTTGCCACCACCACATAGCTTGCAACCATACCTCCGCTGAAAATCATGGGGATAAAAATAACCCAGGTAAAAAACTTCTTCAGCTTATAATTTGGCCTGGAGAGCACATATCCCATGGTAGTGGTCAGGGTAAGCCCCAGAATGGTGCCTACCACGGTTACACTTACGGAGACAAACAGCGCCCGGAAAATCTGAGCCCGCTCGTTCCACATAAATTTATATGCATCCAGGGAAAAAGAATCCGGAATAAACCGGTAACCATATTCCGCGATGGAAGCCTCCGACGAAATCGATATCATAAATACGAAAATAACCGGAATGATACATACCGCCGCCAGAATAATGAATAAAATATTAAAGCAGAGATTTGTCCCCCACTTAATCCTGTTCAGATGATTGTCCTGCCCTTTTATCTCTTTCTTTGTCATTTCAGCCTCCTGTCCGCCTAGATCAGCGCGCTTTCCGAATCGATTTTAGATACAATGTAGTTTGCCGCCAGGATTGTGATACAGCACGCCACTGACTGGAACAGGGACGCCGCTGCCGTCCTTCCGATGGACACATTCGACTGCAGTGCGTTATAGAGATAGGTGTCGAATGTGGATACCGTATTGTACAGGGCATTCGGCACCCTCTGGGTAACCTGATAAAAGAGGCCGAAATCGGAGTAGAATATCTTGCCCACATTCATGATGAACATCATGATCGCCATGGGCTTCAGGCAGGGGAGCGTTATGTATTTTGCCTGCTGGAATTTGGTAGCGCCGTCGATCATGGCCGCCTCGTACATGGAGGTGTCGATCCCCGTGATCGTGGCCAGGTATACCACCATGCCGTAACCGGTTCCCTTCCACAGATTCATGAATACCAGAATAAAGGGCCAGTACTTTGGCTCGGAATACCACATGATGGGATCTCCGCCGAAAAAGCCCACCACCTGGTTCAAAAGCCCCTTGGTAGGATTCAGGAAAGCGTACACAAAATAGCTCACCACCACCCAGCTCATAAAGTGGGGGAAGAACATCATCGTCTGATAAACCTTTGACAGCAGCTTGCTGTAGAGCTGGCTGATCACGATTGCCAATGTGACCGGAATCGCAGTTCCAAGGATTATGAAGACGATATTGTAAAGAATCGTGTTGCGTAACAGCATGGCAAACGCGTTGGATTTAAAGAAAAAGGCAAAATTGTCAAAGCCTACCCACTCGCTGTGGAAGAGGCTGTACAGAAAACCATGCCCCGCGGAAATCTTATATTTTTTAAAGGCAATGATCGTACCAAACATGGGCAGATATGCAAACACCACGAACCACAGAAAAGTTGGAAGCCCCAGAAGCGTCAGCTCCGTGTCGCCCTTCGTCCACCGTCTCTTCTTGCCTCCCTGTTTCTTCGTTTCCGCCCCGGCGCCTGCTGTCTTCGGCATTTTTTCCTTATTCTTCAATTTTCGACACCATCCTCTCCTACTTTTTCGTCATTTTGCGCATTCAATACTCTTTATAGCTTATTTTATTATAAGTTTTAACAGTGGTGTCAAAAAGTCTTTATGGGATTCTTTATAGTATAAAAAGGAAACATTCTCTTATTTCCTTCTGGATAATGTCCAGAAATCTATCTGGCGCTGAAGCTCCCGCTGCAAAGTTCCGATTCCGGCCTGTTCCAGTGCATCCTGCAGCTTCGGAAGGAATTCCTCCGGGTCTACGGTTCCCGTCATCAACGCATTCTCGTATCTCCTGCACACCTGGCCCACATTGTCGCATTCTACAGAGAAATCGGACAAATCCGGGATAAATCCCAAAATGGGCGATTCTATGGCGATATCGTTGAATTCCCGATACACTTCCCATTTATCCGGATTCTCCCCTGCTACTGTTTTCAGGATAAACCAATTTCCCTGCGTATAGGCTACTCCTCTGTAGTCATCCGAAAGATAGGTTACCTGCCCGTCTTCATTCAATTCATAGTGAATCCCCTCCACCCCATAATTCAGCAGATTGCGGATATCCGGATCCGTATTCACCGCATTCAGGAAGACGGCGCATTCCTCCGGATGTCCTGTCCTGGCATTCACCGCCATGACTCCCCCCAGGGCGGATTCCGAAGTCACTACCAGATCGCTGGCACACTGTGTCACAATGGGGTAGCCAAAGGTAGAAGAAAAGCTGACCTCCGAATCCGGCCCGCCGCTGGCAATCCGAAGGAAAACCTTTTCCCCCTGGAAACGGGAAAACGCGGTTCTCACGGAAGCATCCTCATTGATATAGCCCGCGATGTAGTACTTATGGAGCGTATCCAGAAGCTCCCTGCAATACTCCGTCTCATACAGATTCACCACCGTCGCCGAGGCGTCCTCTGTCCGTATTACCAGCGGTATGTCCGCATAGGTCACATATTCATAACCTCCCATAGACGCAAAATTGACATTGCTGTTGGTCATAAACAACGGTATATATTCCGGCTCCTCACCGGAAATCATCTGCAGCAAAGGTTCCATAGACTCCAATGTAGGATATTCCCTTATGTCAATATCGTATTTTTCTACCAGTTCCCTGTCGTACAGAAAATACATGGGCACGGCCAGCTCCTTATTGGTAGGGATACCGTAAATACATCCGTTCACTGTGGCGCCCTTCCAAAATTTATCATTTACCGCCGCAAATGTGTCCGCACAGGTTCCCTCCATATAAGTTGTAAGATCCAGCCAGTTTCCTGCCAGGGCATTTTCCACGTAATTATCCGTCCAGGCGAAGGCTATATCAAATTTTCCGTCCGTGCTGAAGAGGGAATCCAATTTTGCCTCATAGTCATTCCAACCTACACGGTTATAACTCACCGTAAAGCCGTACCGCTCCAGCAACAGCTCATTCAGCGCCTCCTCCACCTGCCCCAGGCCCGAGTCCGGCTCGCCTATGGTATAATAAACCAGCCTGGCCGGCTCCTCACGGCTGTCCGGAAACTTTTCCCGTTCCCTGTCTCCGCCGCATCCTGCCGCCAGAAAAACTACCGGTACAAAAAGCAGGAGGCTCCGGACGATTCTATACCTTTCCATGTGTCCCTCCATTCTCCCCGCCGCTTTCTGCCCCTTCCTCTTCCCCTGTATCCCGCAGCGCTGTGGGAGAAAAGCCGTAATATTCCTTAAAATGCACATAAAAATTATTTACCTGGGTATACCCCACCTGCCCGGCAATGACTGCAACCTTGTCCCCCGTAGTCTCAATCAGCCGCTTCGCCTGTACCATACGGTATGCCATCAGATACTCGGAAAATTTCATTCCCGTATCCTGCAGAAAAATTCTCCCGATATATTTGCTGCTCATACAGAACATTTCTCCTATCCCCACCAGGGACAGGGAGCTTCGATAATTCCCCTTCACAATCATGATAATCTTGTTGGTAATCTTGGAAAGCGTGCCATACTCCACCTTCAGCACCGGGTCCACATCCGGCGCATCGTCTCTCTGAAGCGGCAGCTTTCCCTTCAGTTCCTCTGCAATTGCCCGTTCCAAAAAGCGTTCCAATTCCCCCACGTCCACAGGCTTTAAAAGATAATCTCTGGCGGCAGCCTGCATGGATCTCTGTACATATTTAAACTCGTCATAACCACTGATCATACAGCACACTGCCTTAAGGCCGGACGCCCGTAAATACTCCACCAGTTCATATCCCCAACGGCCGTCTCCCAGCTTCACGTCCATCAATATGATATGGGGCCTTATATCCAGCGCCTTATTCACCGCCTCTTCATACGTAGCCGCCGTCTCAATCTGGTTTATTCCATATCGGCTCCAGTCCAGAAGATATCGGATATTCTCCCTGATATCTTTCTCGTCGTCCACCACCAGCATCCGGTACATCAGTCTGCCTCCTTTCTAAAAAAGTGTTCCGTAACGGCCTGCGAGGATACTTCGCAGGTTATTTCTGCGCAGTCCCTGAGCAACACCTCAATACACACCCCGGACGGCGCATTGTTCCGGATTGTCATTGATGCCTTATCCCCATAATAAAGCCAAAGCCTGTGGTACACATTCTGGAGGCCGATGCCCCCCCTGTCTTCCTCGTTCTTTTTACCTTCTTCCGGCGTGAAGCAGCCGTTTAGATATTCAAGCTGCCCCTCCGGGATATTCCCCATATTGTCAAAAAATGTGAGCCTGATTCCCTCCCCGCATTTCTCCCCTGTAAACACGATGACCTTGATACTTTCATTCTCCTTGAAATTATGTTTAAAAAAATTCTCCATAATGGGCTGCATCCAGATTTTAGGCGTCAGAATCCCCAGAATCTCCTCCTTCACATCGCAGTGATAGAGAAACTGATCATCATAAAGGAAACACATCAGATCAAGGTACTGTTTCGTAATGGCGATCTCCTTTTCCAGGGTAATCACAGGTTCTGTCTTTACGATATTGCGATATAACAGGCCTAAGTTTGCCGTAGCCTGGGCAACCTCCATATTCTGTACCCGCAGAGCGCGCAGCCTGATCCGTTCCAGGGTATTGTACAGGAAGTGGGGATTCAGCTGGGAACTCAGCATCTGCATCTGCGTCCGCTGCTGACTGATGGTCAGTTCATATTTTTGTTGGATCAAAGCTTCCAGATATTCGTACAGCCCGTTTAGCTGCCTGGCAATGACGGCGTATTCATCTCTGCGCTTTCCCACCCGGATACGCTGAAACGATCCGTTCCTGGCGCTTTCCACGCTGCGCAGGATATCCTGGAGAAATCTGCCGTCTGCAGAAAACTGCCGCATATAGAGCATCGTAATCAACAGGAATACCAGGAGCAGGCAAAAGAACAAAACCCACAATTCCTTTATCTGGCTCTGCATATAAGCCCCGGCCCTCCCTGCTGCCACTACCAGATAAGAATAATTCTCCGACGCGTTCACCGCATAAAAATATTTTCCTACCTTTCCGGATGTCAGGGAAAACACTCCCTGAAGCCTTCCGGATTCCGTAATCTCGCCAAACTCCAAATCACCGTCCAACGCATTCCCCAGACGTTTCCCGGCGCCCTGAATCTCCAGCCAGACAGCAATTTCTCCCTGCTGACAAAAAGCGCTTTCAATCGGAACGTCCACATCGATGATAAAGGCTATCTTTCCCTTGTACACCGAATCCCGGTAAATATCTCTGGTATAAGCATATCCCGTCCTGCACAGGGCCTCCCCCTCCTGGGGCTCGATCATCTTGCACCTGGAATACCCTTCCGGGCTGTATTCCATGCACATGACATTCTCCTCAGAGTAATAGATAATGTACCGAATCAGGTAATTGCAGTCTGTAACCAGATTATCGCAGGTACTCAGGTAGCTTTCATAGGTCATGTCCCCGCTGCGCAGCCTGGACGTTGTATATTCCGCCGGGGAAGCCCCGAAAAAATAGAAAAAATCCTTCTTCAACACCGGGCTGCTGTTCAGACGGATCAGAAAATTATCTATTGTGCCGATCACGCTGTCCAGTTCATCCTCCGCCTGGGAAAATGCCCTGTCCATGTGTTCAGAGAAAAACTGCTGCCCCGCTAACCGGGCATTGTTATAGCGGTTGGAAATAATGAAGAAAAAGAACACAATTACAATGGACAGATAAATTAAAAAAGTCCGCCGATAAATCTTTAACTGCAGAAAGTTTGACGCCTTCATCTAGCTTTATCCCCTGTTTCCAGTTCTGCCTGGCCCTATACAGCGCCTGCTTAAGACAACTATGATCTTTTTTATTCTACACAGTAGACCTTTTTTTCGCAAGAATATGTATCCTTTTTATACTATAAAGTATCCCAAAGAGCATCAGCCCGCTTTGCCGTACATAAAGCCGGCTAAGCAGGCTGATACAATTCCATCTGGCTTTTTTACAATTTCTACTTTCTGGTATCCGCTTCAATAGCGTCCGTGCGGTAAATAAATTTCACACTTCCGTCCATTTCCTCCGCAATCCCGGCGAAGGATTTGTAATTTTTCGATACGTCAGCCATAGCCCGGAGCCTGTCGATGAGTCCCTGAAGGTCTCCGTCCACCGCATCCACCAACTTGCCAATGCCTTCTTCGTTAAACTGATCCAGTCCGTCGGAAAGTTCCAGGGCGCCGTCCCGAAGCTTCGTTATCCCTTCCGTGAGAGCCGGCGTACTCTTTTTCATGGTCTGAATGCCGTCATAGAGCTGATTGGAACCGTCATACAACTTCGATGTACCGCCCCTCAGTTCACCGATTCCTGCCGTCAATGTGCCGGCGCCTGAAGCCGCCTCCGCTACTCCTGCCGTATACGCCTGAAGCCCCAGATAGAATACATTGTAACTGTCAATGGATGATTTCAGGGCGATAACAGACTTTGCGCCCTCCGATGCGGCGGCAAGCTTGCTTTGTACTTCCTCTCCGGCCATATTCTCCGTGATCGCCTTCTGCACCTGAAGTTTTGTGTTGGCAGCGACGGTATCCTTCAGCGCCGCGCTGTTCATCTGCGCATCTATATTGGACTGAACGGCAGCCTTGATCTCCTCGCTGGCCATCTGCTCCTCTACCTTGGCAGGAACCACTGACTGCATCTGCTGGTCAATATTGGCCTGGATAGCAGCCTTGATTTCATCGCCTGCCATCTGCTCTTCCACCTTGGCGGGAACGACAGCTTCCATCTGGGCCGCTGTGTTGGCTTCAATCTGAGCCTTCACATCATCGGTTGCCATCTGCTCCTCCACCTTTTCCTCAATCACTGATTTTACATTCGCATCGATCTGTTCCCTTACGGTATTGCCTGCCATCTGAGCATCAACATTGGTATGGATCTGACCTTTCACGGCTTCCGACTCCATCTGTGTATCCACATTGGCTGCGATCCGGCCTTTCACAGTTTCCGACTTCATCTGCGTATCCACCTCGGCCGCGATCCGGCCTTTCACGGCTTCCGACTCCATCTGCGTATCCACATTGGTACGGATCTGATCTTTCACAGTGTCGGATTCCATCTGGTTATCCACACTGGTGCTGATCTGGCCTTTCACGGCTTCCGACTCCATCCGGTTATCTACCTCCGTATTGATCCGGTTCTTCACCTCCTCCGATTCCATCTGCTCTGCAACAGCCCTGTCCACCTCTGATTTTGTCTGTTCATTTATGGTTCCGGCCTCCACAGCGGCTTCATAGGCAGCCTGGTCCATTCCGGTCACCTTCTGAATCACTTCCCCGGACACCTTTTTACCGGTTTCTTCCGTTACCGCTTTACTCAGCTGTTCCCTTACCTGCGCCGTCACCTGCGCTGTCGCTTCTGTCTTCACCGCTTCGGTAACCTGCTTCGTCACTTCCTCCTTCACCGCTTCGGTAACCTGCCCGGCCACTTCCTTCTTCACCGCTTCCGTCACCTGCTTTGTCACTTCCGCTCTCACGGCTTCGGTAACCTGCTTTGTCACTTCTGCCTTCACCGCTGCCGTCACCTGATTCGTGATCTCCGCTTTCCCGGCAGCTTCCACCTGCTCTGTCACAGCTGTCCTGACTGCCTGTGTCACTGCTGCGCGGACCTGTTCCTCTGCTGCTTCCGTGACTTTTGCCGTCACCTGCTGCCTGACCGCTTCCGTCACTGCTGCGCTGACCTGCTCTCCTGCAGCTTCGGTCACCTTCTGTGTCACCTGTTCGCGTACAGCCGCTTCTACCTTAACCGCCACTTCTCCTCTCACCGCATCGGTAACCTGGGATTCGATGTAGGGGCGCTTCTCCTCCACGGCATTGGTTACCTGTGTCAGCGCCTGCCGGTAGACCGCATCCTCATCCAGCGATGCGATGACCTGGTTTAATACTTCCTCGTAATTCTCCACTGTCATCTCCGGAACATCCAGACCTGCCGCCGTCAGCTGTGTCCTGGCGGTAGAAAGGAGTGTCTCGAAAACCTGCCTTGCTCCGCCGTTCAGCTCTCCGTTCTTGGAGGCCAGCGTATTCAGGCCATTCTGGAGCTGTGCCGCGCCATCCTGCAATTTTGCCGCTCCCTCATCCAGGCTGGCCGCGCCGCTTCGAAGCTCTGCAGAACCGGCGGCAAGCTTATCGATACCTGCGATCAGCTCTGCCGATTTGTCAAGCAGGGTACACAATCCGTCGTAAAGCTGCCCGGACCCATCCATCAGCTGATCCATTGCATCCTTCAGTTCCCCCATGGAACCGTTCAGCTCTTCCACAGCATCATCCCGTTCCAGCTCGATACCGCTGAAAACAGAATTGGAAGCCACGGTAGCAGTCATGCCCAGTTCGAAATCTTTCACATCTGCAGTGATCTCCATATAATCCGGAATTTCCATCTTATCCCTGTCCACATCCAATGTTTCCTGCAGACCGGGAAAAGCCAGCCCTACCACTACTGTACGGTCTCCGTCATTCACCAGTCTGCCGTTAGTAACTTCCACATTGGTGAAGACCTCATCATCCAGAATCATGCCTGTCATCATGGCAAAGGGCACATAAATCCTGGTTTTTCCGCCGTCGATTGTCACATCTTCATACTGCGTATTGGTATAATCGAAACGGATCGTCACCTTGCCGCTCTTTCCGGCCAGCTCCCGGGGCGTTATTTCTTTTCCGTCCAGCATATAAGTGATATCCATAGTGACAGGCAGATCTTTCTCTGTATTCCCCTGATAATAGATATCCTTCCCCCCGGCATTCCAGACCGTTTCATTGTCTGTGCCTGCAGTATACTCCAGCTCATCTTTTACGGTTTCCAGATCTTTCAAATCTGTTATATCATGAATCTCATCCAGCCCCAAAGCATTTTTGATCCAGTCGCTGACAATGATTTTCTGCACAGAGCCGTCGGCATCCGCCAGGATATAGACCGTTTCTTCCTTAGATGTCTGAAGCTCCTCTGTCCCGGCCGGCCTATGCTCCTTTGCGCCGCTTCCCCGGGCAGCTTTGTCTTCGCCCTGACCGGTCGCTTCGGCCTTTGAATCGGTGTCTGTATTTGTTGCCAGCAGTATATTGATCGGCCCGTCTTGACCGGTTACAAGCTTCCCGATCTCCATGGCCGGAACCGTTTCGGCTCCGGCTCCTGCTGTCTCCCGGACTTGGACGCTGCCCCCGGATGCCTGTGCATACACCGCTGTACCTGCCTGCCCCAATGCACACGCTATGCAGAGAGCCATAGCCAGAATCCTGGCCTTTTTCATCCGAATATTTCCTCTATTACCTGCCATTCCTTCTCTATTCTTTAACATATTCTGAACCGTCTTATTTTTCATGATACCGTTACCTCCGTCAATTTCTTCCTGTTTTCTTTCTTGTTATGATTGTGATGCATTCCTGCCGTAGTCATGCAGATGACTCCATCGCACAGCCGAAGCAATGCCGGCAGGATAAAAATTACGCAGAATATACTTACTACCGCGCCTCTGGCCATCAGCATACACATCGAGCTGATAATGTCGATATTGGAATAAACCGCAACGCCGAAGGTCGCCGCGAAAAGTCCCATTCCGGATACGATGATGGAAGGGATGGCGCTGGAAAGAGCGATTGTCACAGCCGCTTTCTTGTCCTTTCCGTTCATACGCTCCTCTTTGTACCGGGTAGTCATCAGGATTGCGTAGTCCACCGTGGCGCCCAGCTGAATAGTGCTGATACAGATGGGAGCGATAAACGGCAGGCTCTGTCCCAGATAGTGAGGCAGCCCCAGATTGATGAAAATCGCCAGCTCAATCACGGAAATCAGGATAAAGGGCAGGGTGATGCTTTTTTCCACGATAGCGATGATGAGGAAGATCGCTATGATGCTGACTGCATTCACAACCTTGAAATCATGGTCCGTGGTTTCGATCATGTCTTTCATACAGGGTGCTTCTCCGATAAGCATGCCTCCGCCGTCATATTTTTTCAGGATACGGTTCAATTCGTTGATCTGAACATTTACCTCGTCGCTTGCTACCTTATATTCCGAATTGATCAGCATCAATTCCCACTTTTCACTCTTGAGAATCTCCGTGACGGATTCGGGCAGAATCTCCTCCGGCACCAGGGAGCCGATTACGGACTCCAGTCCGAGTACATACTTCACGCCGTCAACCTGTTCCATCTCATCCACCATCCGGCGGATATCTTTGGAAGATATATCTGTATCAAGCAGCAGCATATGCGTAGACGCAATATTGAACTCCTCCTGGAGCTTGGAATTTGCGATTACATACTCCATATCCTTTGGCAGGCATTCGCCCATATCGTAGTAGACTTCGCCGTTGGTCTTGCTGTAGCCATAATAGGCCGGCGGGATCAGCACGACGAAGATTGCCAGGAAGACCGCGAATACCTTTACCGTCCCTGCCGCGAATTTGCTCATGTCGGGAATCAGGGATCTGTGCTTCGTCTTCTGCAGAGGTTTATCCAGCGTCAGGATCAGCGCGGGCAGCACGGTGACGCAGCCCAGGACGCCCAGCAGGACTCCTTTCGCCATGACTATCCCTAAGTCTCTGCCCATGGTGAAGGACATGAAGCACAAGGCGATAAATCCGGCCACCGTGGTGATGGAGCTGCCCAATACGCTGGCCAGGGTCTCCTGGATGGCGGCCTCCATGGCTTCCGCGGCTCTGCCTTTCTGCTGTGCAGCGGCTATTTTGCGCTCTTTTCCACCTTGCGCATTTATGCCTGCCTCCTCACCCGAATCCGGCTTCCCACAGCCAATCGCATCCGCCCCCAGCTTTGCCCGCTGCTCATTGTAGCTGTGCCAGAGGAAAATGGAATAGTCCATGGTAACCGCCAACTGCAGCACCGCCGACAGCGCCTTGGTAATATACGAAATCTCTCCCATAAAATAATTGGATCCCAGATTCAGCAGTATCATAATGCCGATGGACGCCAGGAACACGAAGGGAACCAGCCAGCTGTCCAGGAGGAGCAGCATGGCGGCGCAGGCCAGTGCCACGGCTATTCCCACATAAATCGGCTCTTCTTTCTCACACAGGTCCTTCAGGTCTGTAACCAGCGCCGACATGCCGGATACATAGCACTGCTTTCCGCAGACGGAACGGATCTCCCGGATGGCGTCCATTGTGATATCCGCCGACGTGGAGCTGTCGAAGAAGACCGCCATCATGGTGGAGTGCTCTGTATTGAATTCTCTGTAAAGCTTATCCGGCAGCAGCTCCTTGGGGACGGACAAATCCGTCAGGGAATCGTACCAGATTACGCTTTCCACATGTTCCACCTGCTCAATCTGCGCCTTCAGCTTTGCAACATCCTTATCCGCCATATCCTCCACAATGATAAAGGAGAACGCCCCCTTGCCGAATTCCTCCATCAATTCATTCTGCCCGATTACGGTGTCCATGTCTTCCGGCAGATAATCCAGCATGTCATAATTGATCCTGGTTCCTGCCATTCCCATTACTGACGGCACCATCAAGATAACCGCCAGGATTAAAATCGGTATGCGGTATTTTACCACTGTCTTTGAAAAACGCATTTTTTCTTGTCCTTTCCTATATAAATTTGTAATTGCCGGGAATGAATCCGTTTTCATGACGGACTCTTTCCGTCGGATAAATCAGTCTATCTACTCTATCTCCTGATACCGGCTCTCCAGTGTGTCCGGCTTCTGGTGGCCGACAATCTTCACCGTGCTGACTGCCACACACAGATTGAGGATGCCTTCCGCCAGAAGCGCTGCCCCCAACATCCTGATCAGCACATACGCACTTTCCACCGGGCGCAGCATCAGCATCACGCCCACACATCCGGTGAGAACGGCAAGCAGGAGAATCAGCCACCATGATTTTATGCCAAACTTCCTGGAATCCACTGCTATCTGTACCTTAAACAGGCCGTCTGCCAGGATCGCAATTCCCAGGGCGATGAAGATGAAATTCATCACATTCCGGGATTTCAACAGGACGATGAACCCCAGGGCAATCAGCAGAATGCCGAACTCAAAATCATACTGAAATGCCAGCCGGAACAGATCCCTGGAGAAATATCCCACCAGCCGGATACAGCCGAAGACGATCATCATGATTCCCAGTGCATATCCAATCACTTTTACGGACAACTCCGGACGGGCAATGAACAGGATACCGACTATACCAAGGATAACAGACATAACGATATAACCGATCTTTGCAATCTTCATAGGCGCCACACAACGTACTTTCATATCCGGGTACCTCCTTCCCTTCACTTGATGATGACAGTATAACAAATGGGAAAAGTGTTGAAAATCAACAGAAAAGTCCGTCTGCCTAAAATTAAGGCAGACGGACACAGATGACTGAAATTCAGACATTGGGACGGAAATGTCTAAAAAGGATTACGGGAAAAGCAGAGACTTTTGTCGATGCACTTGCGGCCTGGCCTCATTGGCATCGGACAGGGGCAACATTACGAAGACGCAAGCCACGCCCCCGCAATCATAAAAACAAGGGCAATAAAATAGGTCGCCGGCGGCATTTCCCGGAAAATCATCAGGGAGAGACCTGTGGAAAGGAAGGGTGCAACCGCATAATAAGCGCTGGTCCGCGCCGCTCCAAGGAATCGCTGTGCATATACATAGAAATAGATGCTCAATCCGTAGGCCACAAATCCCAGCCCCAGAACCGCGGGCACGTTCTGAAATGCGGTTATTCGTTCACCGATGCACGCTCCTATGGCAACAGACCCAACTCCGGAAAAAATCCCCTTCAAAAGCACAATCTCCAAAGGATCCCTGGAAGATATCTTCCGGGTACAGTTGTTCTCAAATCCCCAGAAAACCGCAGCCAGGAGCACAAACAGGGAGCCGTAGGAGAACTGCAGGCTTGTTATGTCCTCGAAGGACAGCAGGGCGCAGGACAGTGTGACACAGAGGATTCCCAGCCACAGCCGGAAGCTTATCTTCTCCTTGAATACCATCAGGGCAATGATGGCGGTGGCCACGATCTCAAAATTGTTCAGCAGGGCTGCATTTGCGGCGGTAGTGGATTTCAGGCCCAGGAGAAGGCATATCGGGGCGGCAATGTCCAGAAGGATCATTGCCACGGTATAAGGCAGTTCCGCTTTGGTGAGTTTCGACTCCGCCTTCTCCGTCTTCTTTATCTTCCGGACCAGGGCAATGATGGCCATGCCCAGTCCTGCGCCGATGTAAAGCAGCCCGGCCATTATAGTCGGAGGCATGTGGTCAAGCAATAATTTTGAGAAAGGGGCGTTCAGGGCATAGAGGGCGGCCGCAAGTATGGCCAGGGCTATTCCGTTTCGGCTGTTTTTCTGCATGATGTTCTCCTTGGCAAAATAGATATATCCACAGGTACATCCATAATCCGTTTTGTTCTGCATTGAGGATATATTGTATCTCATTATAGCAGGGAACCCCTCCGGATACAAGACTCATGTGTCACTTAAAAAGTCTTGTATTTTTTCCACTTGCTTGCGGCAAATTCAAATGACAGTAAATCTTTCTTCGAAAAAACATAATCCTTCTGCATATTCTGATAAGCATCTTTGAGATCTGTATTATCAGACATACCACGGAATATCTTAAAATCAGAGAACTTTCTGTCTGACAGGTAACTGCCCGTTCTCCTTGTTTCTTCTAATCTCTTATATTCTGACATTTCAAGAAACATACCCGGATTTCCAATCATGTCCTGAATCGGCTGCAGAGCCAACATAACTCCCACATCATAAATATGCTTTGCAACATCAAAATACATTTCACGCTCATAATAAAACTCAGCCGCAAATATTTTACCTGCAAATATCCGCTCCAGACGGATTGTTTTTTTACAGTTCTTTTTAACAGTTCTTCTGGCCTGGCAGCATCAACCGGGGCATGATCCAGATCTCTTATCACATCCAGAATCTGGAGATAACGGTAATTGGAGCGGTTTACAGAACCTGGCGGACGCTCTCCCCCTTCCCGCAGCTTCGGGAGATGAACTCCTTTGGGCTTGTGGGGCTGTGCTGGCTGTGCTATTTTGGTATCTGTATCGCGGTAGATGTGGTTATTCTACGGAAGGATAGAGGGCGGTAAGTACTTATCGCCGATCACTGTTTTTAAGTTACGGACAAATAGAGATAAGCTGATATTGGAACACTGTTGCTCTGTCTTTGTTTGTTTTCTGAAATCACCTGTGGAGCGGATTCAGATGTGCCTGGATGAAATTCGTGAAAAACATGAATTGCCTATCAAAGAGGAAGAATAAGAAGAAAACCATATGGTAAACGGTATCAGTATATTTCGTGAACATTTCAGTAATTTTAAGGATCAGTATACGGTGATCGGCGGCTTTGCATGTGACCTTCTGATGAAGGATGCAGGCCTGACGAAAGAATAGATACCAAGGTACTGTCACATCAATGATTAGGAAATCAGTGATGTGGCAGCCCGGAAAATCTTTTTCTCTAATATTCCTTCTTCTGCAGGATCCCCATGCTGATCCTGAAAGAAAGCAGCAGAATCAAAGCGGCCGCTGCAATGGACACCGCGGCCGTGGCCCCCATTCCCAAGGAGGGCATATTGTCGATGACAGCGTCCGGATCCAGATGCAGCATATTCATGAGCTTGACTCCTAGGACAACAATTACAAAAAATACCCCCATACTGGCAATCATCACAATCCTTCCCTTCTCTCCGCCGAATTTGAAATGGAAGGGGAGGAGTACGGACAACAGAAATACAGGTACGGAGACCAGCAAGACAGACGTCATGAAAATCTCCGGCAGCGGCATCGTGTTTCTGGCAAGCCCGGATATGACTGTTATCACAGAGCCGATCAGCCACCCACCCCCGGAAAGAAGCAGTCCCAGTATATATTTCTCCGCAACATACCCTTTCCGGCTCACCGGCAGGGAGAACAGGAATGCGTAGCCATTGTCAAACTCGTCATAGCTCAAAGTACTGGATGTAAACGTAGCGCCGATGAGCGACAGATACGTTATGATAAAGGATGTGTCCTTTATATATGCCCCCATCCCCACCGCGATCACAAGGATCATCGCCATGGAATTCCTCATATTTTTCATCAGTTTGATATCTTTGATCAATAAACCTTTCATATTGCCGCACCTCGTATCATCATGGTAATCACGCTGTCAATGGTTCCTTTTTCTATGGTCAGACCCGGATTGTTTTCCAGGTAATACTGTCTCTGGTTGGTAAGGCAGCTATATCCGAAGCTCTCCTTCCTGCTGCGCAGGATGTACTGTTTATCCAGGGCAACGTACTGCCTGTCATCCGCCTTGATGAGGGCGTAATCGTCCAACAGCACGTCCGTGTCCTCGTGGAGAATGATTTTTCCCTCGTGTATCATATAAATGTCGTCGCAGAGGCTTTCCAGGTCACCGGAAATGTGGGAGCTAATCAGGATAGAACGGTCTTCCTCCTGCTCCATATAGTCCCGCAGCAGCTCCAGAAGCTCATCCCTGGCCACCACGTCCAGTCCTGCCGTGGGTTCGTCCAGGATCAGCAGCTTCGCCCGATGGGAAATGGCTGTGATAACCTTCAGCTTCGCCTTCATGCCGGTGGAAAACTCCTTGATCTTCTTATTGTCCGGCAGGCCGGATTTCTGAATCTGCTCCTGAAAAAAAGCTTTATCAAACTTCTCGTAGAGCCCGTTAAGCACCGGAATAATGTCCCTGATGGTCAGGTACCCGCTGAAACCGGAATCCGACAGCACTACGCCCAGTTCCTCCCTGTCCCTGGTTCCGAAGTCTCCTATGTCTTTGCCCAGGATGCGGATGGTGCCGCTGTCCGGCTTGATCAGGCCCAACGCTGCCTTGAAGGTGGTACTCTTGCCTGCCCCGTTCTGTCCGATGAGCCCGGTTACACAGCCCGGTTTGATTTCCAGGGAGCAGTCCAGGGAAAATGTGCCGTATCTTTTTATCAAATGCTCAATTTTTAACATGTCTATACCTCCCGCCCGCCAAGACGGGCACTTATGTCTCCTCTCGCAGGAAAATATTTCCGTTCCTTAGGGATTCAAGATCCTGCCGCTACTATTCCATATTGCAGAAGCTCAAATGGCAGATACTTTTTATCGTAAATTCAAGAAACTCACGGATCAGCCCTCCAAAATAAGCTCGAACAGACTCCGGATGTCCTCGTCGCTTATCCCGTAGCTTCTGCCCTTCTGAACGGCCCTTTCCAGATCCGCCTCCAGTTCCTTCTTCTGTTCCTCCAGGAAGAGCTGGAGGTTCACCGCCGCCACATAGGTCCCCTTCCCGTGGACAGTGGCGGTGAAGCCTTCCGCCTCCAGGCTGTCGTAGGCTTTCTTCACGGTCAGTGCACTGATCTTCAGCTCCTTGGATAGGGCGCGGACGGAGGGCAGGTTGTCGTTTGCTTTCAGCTCCCCTCTGCGGATCAGGGTTTTGATCTGGTCTGCCAGCTGTTCATAGATGGGGATCATGGAAGAATTGTTTATAATAATGCGCATTTATCTTTCCTCCTTGTAAACAGTATATAACAGCGTCAAACTGTTGTCAAGTGTTATATACTGTTTATTCAGAATTTTTGTATGAAGACTTTTTTATAAAGAGAAAGAGGCCGCCGCAGAAAGCAACCTCCTCATGATTTTTACTTTAATTATTGAGCCTCCATCAAGTTAATCATCTTCATCCGCCTCTCGTTTCCCCCCTCACGCTCCGCGCCACCATCTCCTCCGCCATCCCCTTCCGCAGATCGCATATCCGTTTTATCTCATCCGCTATATCGTCACTCATCCCGCTGCTCAGCCACTCCATCACCATACCGAAGCATTCGCACTTATAGAACCGGATCAGGAGCTTCCTGTCCGATTCCCGAATGGGCTGATCCGCAAAGGCCGCCTCCACATATGCCGAAACCACATGTTGGCAGACTTTCCACAAATACTGCTCATAGATATCACGGTTGGCGGAATTATGGATATGCAGGATAGCCCGGCGGTTCTTCCGGGCAAAATCAAGCGCCGCATTGAGGCACTCTTCTATGGAGTCGATGGACGGATGCTCCGCTATGATCCGATCCGCCTCCTCCGTCACGATCTCCTCCACCAGGGCAGGAATATCCTGAAAATGATAATAAAAGGAATTCCTGTTCACACCACAGGTCTCCACGATATCCTTCACCGTAATCTGGCTTAACGGTTTCTCATTCAGCAGCTGTATAAAAGTGTTCTTGATCGCCATTTTCGTAAAATTGGGCATTTTCCTCATCTCCTCAATCAGTATACGGGCAGATGAAACTGCACTCATTTATATAAAGTATATGATAAATGATACTTTTTTTCAATGATGAAATCCGGCATGAAGTCTGCAGCCTCCTTCCATCCATTTGCGCTGCCAAACTGTCCGTTTGCGCTGTTTCCCTTAAGATTCCGCATAATTTTCCGATACAGGAAATAGAATTTCTATGTTTCGGCCATAATACGGTATACAGATTGTATACACGGCAGGCCCCGAAAGGCGGGAATATGTTAAAAATTGCTATTTGCGACGATGAACCTTATATCAGAAGCTATCTGGCATCCCTGGTCAGGAAACAGGATCCCGAAGCTGCCGTCAGGGAATATGCCTCCGCCTCCGATTATCTGTCCGACGGGACGGATCCTGACCTGCTGTTTCTGGATATCGAGCTGAAGGAGCCTGATCCCAACGGCGGAAAACGCCCGCCTCAGGCAAGTGCACCTGACACGGCATGTCAGGCGGCTCCTCCCTCCGACTCTCAAAGGATGCCGCCTTCTGACTGGACTCCCTGTGAAAACGGCATGGAGCTGGCCAGGCGCATAAGGGCTGCGAAAGAAGGCCCCCAGCCCCTGATCATCTTTGTCACCGGTCATGAAGCCTATGTATACGACGCCTTTGATGTAAATGCCTTCCAATATCTGCTCAAGCCCATAGAGGAACCCCGGTTTGCGGAAATCTTCCGGAGGGCGGCAGATCAAATCAGAGCAAAAAAGGAGCTACAGCGAAAAAAACTTGTCATCCAATACGCCGGCACCAGCAAGGTCATCCCTCTGGACAGTATCTATTATATGGAAAGCCGCGGGCACAAGATTATATTGCACCAAAAAGACGCCGCCCTGGAATACTATGCCAGACTGGGCGATCTGGAACAGACGCTGCAGGAACAGTTCTGCCGCATACACAAAGGTTTCCTGATCAATCTGGCCTATGTGGAATCCTATACCAAAACGGAAGTGACTCTGACAAACGGCGTAAAATTAAACATGTCCAAGTATAAATATGAAACTTTTGTAAAGGCTCATCTGCATTTTATGCAATATGCATAAGCCGGAAACAGGAGGTCAGCCTTGAGCGAGACGAGCTTTATCTTGTTTTACCAAATTGTGGCAGGAACCGAGTGTGTTTTATATGCCGTCAGTATGGCAATGTTTTTCCGTTCTTTCATGAATAACGCCCTGCATGCAGGCCGGCGGAAAAAAGCTTCCTTCCTGATCTTTGCTCTCTACACCATCTGCTACAGCCTCTGCCTGTTTTCCTGGTTCAGCGGCTGGATGCATATGGTCCTGGTGACGGCTTTACTGATGCTTCTCTCCGGTTTCCTGGGAATAGAGCGCAGCTTTGTCTTCCTTTTGGGCGTCCTGTTCCACTGTATCAGAACACTGAGCCTGATGATCATGAGAAGCCTGGATTTTCTTACCGGCGAATGGTTCTTACGCAATGCAGATACCCCGGAACAGGTCTTCTGCAATGCCGCCTGTAATCACCTGCTCATTGCGGCCCTGCAGTTTCTGCTCTTTTCCCTCATGCTCCATCTCACCGGGAGGCTTCTGAAAAGGGGCAGCATGCAGCTCCATGCCATAGAAATATGCTGCCTGCTCCTGACACCCGTCACAGGAATCCTGTTTGCCAATGTTATCGTAAGGCTTCTGATCGTAATAAGCGAAGATCATATTTTCCGGCTCTATGAACGCTTCCCGGCCTTTCTGGGCATCATCCCGGCTGCCGCGGTTTTGTTCTACCTGGGCATTCTTGCCGCCATAGCAGCCTGGCAGCGAATCACGGCTCTGCAGGCAGAACAGAAGAAATATCTGGTTGCCCGTCAGCAGCTCGGCGCTTTACAGGAACGCATTCGGGAAATGGAACAACTTCATGACAGCGTCCGCCGTATGAAACATGAGATGAAAAATCATCTCACCAATATCAAAGGGCTGGCAGAAAGCGGTCATTATAGGGATATGGAGACCTACATTGCCCGAATGAACGACAGCATGAAGATTTTTGAATTAACGATTCATACAGGAAATGCCGTTACCGACGTCATCATCAATGACAGGCAGAAAGAGGCCGCCGCATTGGGGATTGAATTTCAATGTGAATTCGTCTATCCGGCGTCAGACCGGTACAATGCTTACGATATTGGCATCATCTTGGGCAACCTCCTGCAAAATGCGCTGGAGGCCTGCCAAAAGATGGCAAAGAGCCGCAAATATATAACCCTTTCCGGAAGACAGAAAAGACGTTTTTTCCTCATCGAAGTCACAAATTCCTTCGAGGGAACAGTCCTCTTTAATCAAAATACCGGGCTTCCCGTTTCCGACAGGCAAAAGACCGGGCCGAAGACGGCACTCTCCCTGCATGGGATCGGTCTGTCCAATGTAAAACGGGAAGTAGAAAAATATATGGGAGATCTGGATATTAAGATAGATGGCAGCGAATTCCATGTAACTGTGCTGCTGCAGGAAAGTCCGAATGTCAACTGTAATCTGTAAACCGCCGCGAAAAATTCATCTATATTACTTTGCAGATGAATTTCCTCCCTCCCACAGGGGCATGGGAGTGAAATGCGCAAAGGACACGCGCATGACGGAACCGGAAACAGTATGTGGCCGAAGCAGTGCCCGGAGGATTTACGGACGCATCATTAAGCGGTCGGAAATTCTCCGCCGATTTTGGCACTGGTGAGGGCGCATACGGAACTGGAAACAGTATGTGGCCGATCCAGTGCCCGGAGGATTTACGGACGCATCATTAAGCGGCCGGAAATTCTCCGCCGATTTTGGCACTGGTGAGGGCGCATACGGAACTGGAATAGGAGGTGAGAAAATGTATATCAACGAACTCGGAATCAAGGAAATAAATGCGTACTACTCCCGGCATGGCGGCCGGCGCACCGCACAGATCAAAAACTTTGCCAACTATATGGACACTGCAAAGGCAGGCAGGATCACCGCCATGCGCACCGGATCTGCCGTTACAAAGGCAGCAGAAAATGGCATAAACATCGCGGTATCGGACAAAACGGAAACCGCCAAAACCCAAAATACAGACCGTTCCGGCGCATCGGCAGACAGCAATAACAGTTGCTGCGATACCTGCCGTCTGACCAATCAGCTGATGTTCCGGATGCTGTCCGGTCAGCTTTATGCGCCCAATGCCCTGAACGGGATCGGGTATTCGACCGCCGGCTCCGGAGCCATAGCCGCTTATCAGAGCCTGTCCAAATACCTGGGCGCAAATTCGTTTAACCTGTTTTAACAGACTTTCCGGTCTGTATTATTCCAGAGCTCCGGCAGGCCGATACCAGGACAAAATCCCGGTATCGGTCTGTCATGCCCGCAGATCCGCCGATTCCGCAAATGCCGGTCGGCTCTTCCCGGCGGGTCTTTCCGTAGCTATCCGGCAGGTCTACACGGCAAGCCCTTACAGACGGATGCACAGCCTCTCGCGGCACAGCCCCTACCGGCGCATCTCCTCGCAGTGCCCCCTATCGGCGCACCCATTTTCCAAAAAACGTCTTCTTATACTTGGCAAGCTCCTCCCTGGCCTCCGGATGATCTCCGGCTTTCTGCAGAAAACCCACCGCCTTGGGAATATCCTGTGTCACTCCCTGTCCATTGCCGTAAATCATCCCGCGCAGATAATCGGCTTCCCAGTAATTCCAGTCCACCTTGTCCAGATACTGACGGGCTTTCACGTAATCCTGCGGCGTACCCAAGCCGTAATAACAGCATTTTGCCAGGTAAAACAGCCCATATTTGCTCCCCTTACTGCATGCGTAGGACAACAGCTCTACAGCCTTTCCATAGTCCTGTGTCACACCCGTCCCCAGATAATAAGCCTCTCCGAGAACGTTGTAGCTGGTAACATTGCCGGAGGGAAGCTCCTTCTCATAGCATTTCACGGCATAGGCCTCATCCTTCGGCGTACCGATCCCCTTCATATAACAGCGCCCCACATCACACCAGCTTCCCGGCTCTCCGCCTTCCGCCGCCTGCTTATACCAGTACAGGGCATCTTCCTTCCGCCCTTCCTTCTCCAAATCCTTGGCATAGATGGACTGATGAATCGGGTGTCCGTATTCCGCGCCGGTCTTCCACAGATCCTTTGCCTTCTCAGGCTGCGGCAGTATGATATCCTCATCTCCCTGAGTATAGTAACGGTTCAGATTATTTGCGGCAAAATACATCCCGCCCCGCAGCGCTTTCCAGAATAAATCCTCACATTTGGAGATATTTTCCTTCAGGTACGCCTTATAAGCCACGTTGAAAGCCGCATCCTCCTTGGGGAAGGAATCCCGGGCCCTGTTCTGAATTCTCACAAAATCCCACCAGAAATAAGCGTTCGCCACCATATACTGGCAGAATGCATCCCCGGAATCCGCCAGCTCTACTGCAATATCAAAAGCTTCCTGCAGATTAGCAAAGGGCATCTTCTCCTCCAATTCCGGCGACAGCTCTCCGGTACGCATGGCCACCAATACGCCCAGAGCACTGCCCTGTTCAACGGATTTATGTATCAGCTCCGTAGCTTTATCATCATCCTCGGGAAATCCATGTCCGCTCCATACATATTGATAGCCGCAATAACATCTGGCCAGGACGCAGCTGGCATCTCCGTCTCCTGCAGCGGATGCTTTCTCCAAAAGAGCAAATGCCTCACTGCCCCGGCCGGTTCTCTCGTGATAGTAAATATCCTGCAACGCCTGTTTGACCTCACTGCTTAGTTCTTTCGCCATTTTCATATACTCCTTTTTTTGTTTTGGGTATTTCTCTCCCTTATATATATCGGAAAGATGACTCATAAATCAACCCGGAATACTTGAGGCTACACATAATCCGCCCCACCCCACCCGGGCATTGGGATATTCGTTTTCCCCCCGCAGTGCCCTGGCTCCTGCCCGGAGATATGCTTTCACCTTTTCCCCGTACAGAAACGGATCATTTCCCCGCACAATACCCCATTCCATCAAAAGCGCCGCACTCCCCGCCACGATGGGTGTGGCAAAGGAAGTTCCTGTAAACGCAGTATAGCCCCCATAGATATCCGGTGCCAGAATCCCCACACCTGGCGCAGCCAAATCCGGCTTCGCCAGCCCGGCCGCCACTACGCCGATGGTCCGATTGGCATCCGCATATCCCCTCCCTGAGAAATCCGCATAGGATTCATAAGCGCTGTCATATGCTCCCACCGAAATCACTTTGGCTGCCGTGGCCGGAATCGTCAATGTCACCTCCGGCGTAGCGTGATAAAAGCCGGTGCCTGCAGAGCGCACCACAGCGGAAGGCAGATAGAAATAATATCTTCCCGTCACCACCTGCAGCGGTTCCAGCCGAATCGTCCATACGCCGCTGTTGATATAATTCTGACCAATGGGCAGCATTTCAAAATAAATCTCCTCCGCCACCGCATAGGGAGCCGGTTCCCCAAAGTACACGAGAATTTCTGTCTGCTCCAGTCTCAGCACATATTTTCCTCCGTTGATCGTCTGCGGCAGCTGCGTCTCCTGTCCGCCCGGAGAACGTAAAAAAATACGATAGGTATCACAGTAATTCTTCCACAGCTGTACATTCAGCGTCCGCTCATATTCCGCCACGGCCAATTCCACCGATACCGGACGGGCAATCAAACCGATTCTGCTGCTTACCTCCTCCTCTCTTTCCCCCGCTCCCGCGCTTTCTCTCCCCGTGGGATAGACAATATTTCTCTCCTGCAGCAGGCTGCCGGACAGATGCCCTCTGCTGTTTCCTTCATTTCCGCTGCCCACGCAGATAACCGTCCGCCCAATCTCGGCTGCATTGTCCAGAAAACGCTCTATCAGAGAACTGCCGTCATGGGCGCCGTAGGTATTCCCAAAGCTGAGATTGATTACCACCGGCATCTGCAATGCAATCCCCTTCCTGATAGCGTAAGTGACTCCGCGCATAATCTCCGTTGTCCTGGGAAAAGAGGCGGCATCCGGCATTCCCAGTTTGACAATCAACAGATCCGCCTCCGGCGCTGCTCCATGATAAGCCGGGCTGTTTCCTGCCGCAATCCCCGCCACCGCCGTTCCGTGCCCGCTGGCATCCGTACTGGGAAGCAATGCAAATTGTTCTCTGTCGGCAAGCGCCAATGCCTGATTGATCTGGTCCGCATCGAATTCCACGCCAATCCCATATCCTTCCGGGGGACGTCTGCCTGTTCCTGCCGAAGCCTCTCCCCCCTGATCCGGCATATCCGGCTGCAACGTCTGATCCCAGAGATATCTGATCCTCGTACTGCCGTCCGCCTTCCGGAATTCCGGCATTCTGTAATCAATTCCGCTGTCCAGAACGGCGATCAGGATCCCTGCCCCGGTGAGAAACGGATCTCTGAGGCTCACCTGGGCAATGCAGGAATTATCCGTGGGCATTTCGGCTTCATAAAAATACCGTTTCGGCTTCTCTATATACTCTATCTGCTCCAGTTCCACCACACGCTCCACCAGAGCTTCCGGCGCCGTCAGTATGGCATATCCTGCAATCAGATACTCTACCTGGACATTGAATTGCTCCAATACATCCAGACTGCCATGATACTTCGCAATCAGCTCCCATGACCGAGTATCCGTATCAAATCCTACATTCAGTTCCTCCGTCCGTACCCGGGTTTCCTCCGGTGTCTGCAAAGCCAGTTGCAGCAATTCCTCCAATTTCTGATTCATATTCCGACATCCTTTCCGGGAAACTGTCTCCTGCCAAAATCCCTTTCTCAATATATGCCGGACTCCTGCGCATTTTCACCGATTCTGGTTTTTTCTTACTGTCTCTGCCGATACCCTTTTCCATCCCCCCGGTTCCCGCGCCCGTAGCATATCTCCGCATGCCTCTCCGCTACTTGCCGCGCATACCGGGCCAGGTTCCCTTCCATATGCGGGCCTGCACATATGAAAAAGGCCGGTATCAAACCAGCCTTATCTCATTCGCTATCTTCCCGGGAAAAACCTTCCTGTAAATCGAATGATACTCCTCAAACCCCAGCTTCCTTCCAAAGGTAAGCACTTCCATCTCCACACCCATCAAATCCACATAAAATTCCGCAGGCACCATTCCGTTCCGCAGGTAGAAATTCTTCCTGCGGATCCTGTCTTCTATATTTTCTGCCTGCGCGCCCTCTCCCGTAGTACGTTCGATTTCCACTACAATCCTGTCTCTTCCGTATCGTTCCTGCAGTGCTGCGAGCACCCCGCCGCCCACGCCTGTTCCCCGGCATTTCGGATCCACTGCCAGATAATCCAGCAGTGCCAAATCGCCGCAAATAGCCATCATCGCCAGCCCCAGAGCCCCGCCCTCCGGATCCGTTATCATCAAAATCTCTGCAAGTCCCTGCTCCTGCTTCTCCAGAATCAATGCCAATGGTTTCTTCTCCGATTCCGGAAAGGACGCCTCGTATAGATCTCTGATATAGTTTAATTCCGCTTCACTGCTTACCTTTTTTAACATATACCTCTTACCCCCATTACTCAGGCTGTGGCTTCGTGATGAATCTGCAATTCATAGAGCTTTTTATAAATACCGTCCTGGGCCAGCAGCTCCTGATGGGTTCCCTGTTCCCGTATTATGCCCTTATGCATTACCATAATACAGTCTGCATGTTGAATGGTGGAAAGGCGATGCGCTACCATAATCGTTGTACGCCCCTGCATCAGCTTCTCCAATGCCTCCTGAATCAAAAGCTCCGTCTCGGTATCGATATTTGCTGTAGCCTCATCCATCACCAGGATGCCGGGCTTGTGCGCCAGGGTCCTGGCAAAGGAAAGCAGCTGCCTCTCTCCCGCGGAAAAAGTGGCCCCTCTTTCGGACACCGGCTCCTGATATCCCTTCGGCAGCTTCTCTATAAAATGCGAAGCGTTCACGTACTCTGCCGCCGCCCTCACCTCTTCCGGCGTGATATCCTCATCATGCAGGCGGATATTATACTCGATATCTCCCTCAAAGATAAACACATCCTGTTGCATCTGCCCGATAGCGCCCCGCAGCTGACGCTTACTCAGCCTCCTGATATCCACTCCGTCGATATAAATATTCCCCTTCTGTATATCGTAATACCGTCCGATTAAATTTAAAATAGAAGATTTCCCTGCGCCGGTTGCCCCTACAAAAGCCACCTTCTGTCCCGGCTCTATCACAAAGGAAACGTCGCGCAGTACATAGTTCTCATTGTCATAGGCGAACCAGACATGCGAAAACTCGATCCGCCCTTTGATCTCCGGCAGGATCACGGGATTCTCATCCTCCTTCACCAGCGGTTCCTCACTCATGATGGTGAAAATCTTCTCCGCGGAGGCTATGGAAGACTGCAGCGTGGAAAACTGCTCAGCCAGCTCCTGTATCGGCTCAAAGAAGGATTGAATATACTGTGCAAAAATATACAGCGTACCGATAGAAATCACATTACCCATCACATCCGCGCTTCCTGCTCCCAGCACGATCATCAGTGATATAATACTCAGAATATAGATAATCGGACGGAAAATAGCAAACACCATCATCTCCCTGTATCCGGCCCGGTACAGCTTGTGATTCTTGTCGTCAAATTCCTCGAACTTGCGCTTCTCCCTGCCGAAAATCTGGATAATACGCATACCGGAAATATTTTCGGACAGGAAGGTATTCACATCCGTTAATCTGGTCCTGGAAATTCGGTAGGTCCGGCGGGCAATCTTGCGGAAAATCACCGTCAGCACAGCCACAAAGGGCAGCAGCACAAAGGAAATCATGGCCAGACGCCAGTCCAGCATCAGCATCACCGCCGCCAGCCCGATAATTTTTACGATATTTCGGAATAATCTAACCAAAATGCCAGAATACATCTCATCCAACGCTTCCACATCATTGGTAACGCGGGTCACCAGCCTTCCCACAGGCGTCAGGTCAAAATAGCGGCTGCTCAGGGACTGAATATGGGCATACAGATCCTTACGGACCGTGAGGATGATGCTCTGCCCCATTTTCTGCAGCAGCCATGTCTGAGAAATATTAAAGACAAAGCTCAGCGCCAGCACGATTCCGTATTTCACAGTGGTCTCTATGATCACATCATAATTCCCCTGTGTCTCAAATAAATCAATGGCGTCGCCGATCAGCATGGGACGGTACAGATCAAAGCCTGTCAGCGCCAGCACCAGAATCAGACACACCGCCACCCATCCCACATAAGGCTTCATATAGGAAAGCAAATGCAGCAAAGCACTCCCTTTATAATTCGATTCTATCTTATCATCGGTCAATGTACTCATCTTACCCTCCAAATCCTGTTACGCCGGCTGTCCGGCCCCCGTTCCGCACACTGTCCCGGCCCCTGGCAGTTTCATCCCTGATAAACTTCCGGCCATCTGCCGCGGCTCCCTGTTCTATACCACATTCAGCTCCTGCTCCAACTGCTGTTTCTCATAGATATGGGCATAGAAACCGCCTCTCTCAAGCAGCTCCTGGTGTGTACCATACTCCGTCAGCTCCCCTTCCGTCAGTACCGCCACATGATCGGCCTTCTGCAGCGTGGAAATACGATGAGCGATAATAATGGTAGTCTTCCCCCGCCGCAGATGCATGAGATTTTCCAGAATCTGCTCTTCGGTATCCGTATCCACCGCAGACAGGGAGTCATCCAGGATCAACACGGACGCATCCATCAGCAGGGCCCTGGCAATGGAGCTTCTCTGCTTCTGCCCGCCGGAGAGAGTGACCCCCCGCTCTCCCACCAGCGTTCTGTATTCCTCCGGAAATCCCATAATATTGTCGTGGATGCAGGCTGCTTTGGCCGCTCTCTTGATACTGGCGCGCAGCTGCGGATGATCCCGGATCCTGTCTTCCAGGCCGAAGGCTATATTCTCCTCCAATGTATCCGAGAACAGGAAATTGTCCTGGGGCACATAGGCCATATCCCGGTGGAGCACTGCCAGAGGAAATTCCGTAATCGGTCTTCCGTCCACCAGAAGCGCCCCTTCCTCACAGTCATATACACGCAGCAGCAAATCCGCCAGGCTGGATTTCCCGCTTCCGGTCCGCCCCAGCACTCCCAGCATCTCCCCTGCCTTCACCTGCAGATTTACATGCTTCAGCACCGGCGTCTCGCCGTCCGGATAGGTAAAGGTCAGATTGTTCAGGGTGATCTCGCCCTTGATATGTATGTCCTGCCCTCCCGGCACCTTATCCACGATATCGGGCTTTTCCCGGAAAATACAGGAAATCCGCTGAAAAGCCGCTGCCGCCTGGCTGAAATTGTTGATGCAGTCTCCACATGCAATCATGGGCCAGACCAGCATCCCGATATAAGAATTAAACGCCACAAACTTACCGATGGTAACCGTCCCCTCCAGAACCATCCGTCCGCCGAATACCAGCGTCACCAGGAGACTGATCCCCGTGACGGCATCCAGAGCCGGACCAAAGACCGCCCGAAGCTTCACCATGGACAGATTCTTCTCCATACTGTTCCTGCTGGCCTTTTCAAATGCTTCAAAGTCCTTATCCTCCTGTACGAAGGCTTTCAGAACCCGCACACCGGCAATACTTTCCTGCACCTTATCCGACAGTCCGGAAAATGCCTCCTGCCTCCGGGTCTGGCGCTTCTTGGCCTCTATCCCGTAGAAATAACATCCCACAGCCACCAATGTCAAGGGGATAAACGCCATAAGCGTCAGCCTGAAATCTACATAGGCCACCATCCGCACCAAGACCATCACCGTCATCACCACCGCATCGAAAGCCGTAACCACCGCAGGCCCCACCGCCATCCGGAGCGCGCTCAGGTCATTGGTAAACCGGGCCATCAGATCCCCCGTCTTGTGACTGTTAAAATAGCGGGCAGACAGAGTCTCCAAATGACGGAACATATCATTCCGCAGCCGGTACTCAATCCCTCTGGCCGCCCCGAAGATACAGAATCTCCATCCGAAGCGTCCCAGCATCATCACGGCGCCCGCTGCAAACAGTTTGGCCAGCAGCCTGTTCACACCGCTCCTGTCCAATGCCCCCTCCGCCAGTCCGTCGATCACTTCGCCGATAAACTGCGGAATATACAGATTCGCCATATCTACCAGCAGCAGTATGACAATGCCGAACAGATAATTCCACTTGTATTTCAATAAATAAGGAACCAATGAAAATTTTCCGGATGTACTTTTTTCCTTCATTTTGTCACCTGACCTCATATCCTGCCTTCCAACATACGTATGGCTTCTCCTGCCATAACCGCATTTTTGAAATCATGAATGTCTTTTAACTTTCTGTCGAACACCATCCCGCCGTAAAGCATCTGCGTGCTATGCTGATCCGAACCCGCAGTCATGGGGAAGTGATATTTGGCCGCATAGGCCACGGCTCTTGCGTCATATTCCAGACAGGGCGGATTCGCTGCCATTCCCTTCCTGATATTCGCCGCATTCCATCCCTCTACCGCATCCACATACTCCGGAAACAGGCGAATCTCCGGAATATACGAAGCTTCCCTGTAAGGATGGGCATGACAGACAATGCCGCCTGCCTCATGCACCAGTGCAAACTGCTCCTCCACGGAAGCATCCCGGATCTCCGGATGCTTCCGCAGCCATTCCCTGTCCGGGCCATAGATCAAAAATTCCGTTCCGTCATAGCCGGACTCCCATCCGAAGAACACCTGCAGCCCGCATTTCTCCCCTTCCCTTTTGGCCGCTTCGTAGCCCCGGCAAAAGGCATCCACCCATTCGCTCCAGGGAAGGCTCCTGTCCGCCGCCGTATTTCCGTAGAAGAAATGATCCGTCACTATAATCCCTGTATATCCGGCCTCCGCGTAAGCCCTGGCCATCTCTGCTCCTGTATTTTGACCGCAGGCGCTTCCCTCGCTGGTATGCATATGTGTCTCATACCAATACCCGTCTCTCTTCATATGCGCAAGCCCCCAATCATCTGTCCCTCTTTATGAAGCCGTCTCCCGTCTGATTTTTATACCGCCGGGATACCTTCCGCATCGCCGCAAAACCGCCGGTTCTCCTTCGGGCTTCCGAAAGAAAACCGGCCTGCGTGCTATCCCCGCAGGACAATACGCCAAAGCGCTGGAAATTATATTTTACTCCCTCTCCGGCACAGGAGTCAAGAGTACTGTCCAAAATTAATTATAAAAAGATGCCGCCCTTACTCCGGCAGGCAGTGCTTCACCAACTCCCCGATCACCTCTGCCATCCTGAAAAATCCCAAATCATTGGGATGCGTACCGTCCACTGTACAATCGTACCGCCTGTTTCCCGCAAAAAGCTGGAAACCATCCACAAAATACACCTTCCTGTCCCCTTCCTCAAATGCCTGCCGGTAAGTCCCATATACCACGTCCCGCCTTCGGATATCTTCCTCCTCATTCAGCCGGAAATTCGGCCTGGACACAAAGATCATCGGGGTCTGAGGATGGGCCTCTCTGTAGTTTTGATATATGCGGAAATGAGTGTCCTCCAGATAACTGCTGTCCGGCGCATTGTGATCATAATCGCAGACAAACACACTGGCATCAATCCCTGACAGATACGAAACCATCTCCGGTTCCCCTTTTGCGCCCCCGGAAAAGCCAAGACACAGGAAATCCACATTGGTCTGTCTTGCAATGGCCGCCGGATAATTATTCCCCGGCCGGGATACACATCCTCCCTGGGTGATGGAGGAACCATAGTACAGAACCGGTTTCACAGCACGATATCCGCGGCCCGCCTCCAGCCCCGCGGTTTCCTCCAGCCCGATGAACAGCTCTTCCACGCCGCTGTAAAGAGGCAGATGAATGGTAATCTCCCGCATCTCCCTGCGGGAAAAATATACCGCAGACTCAAAATAATCCGGATGTTCCATCGGCGGAATAAAGGATCCCGCATACAGATCCTGCCCGTTTTCATATAGATAGAGATCCAGGCCATGAGATCCTGTAAGCGGCATATGGGGCATCCAATGGGCATTTTTCAGCCGTACCTTCACCGCCACGTAACCGGAATCCGTCCGGAACCGGATGCGTCCTCCCGATGTATGCACACTCAAGCTCTCCACACCCGGACTCACCTTCCCGGCCCTCTCCACAGGCATTCTCATATACTGCCCTGTCTCCCGAGGCCTGTAGAGGCCGTAAATGTCAAACGGAGCCTCCAGTGCGCTGCGATATCGCAGACCATCGATATGTAAGTCTGACTCTACCAGTAAATTTTTGTCGATTTCACTTAGTTTCATTGTTCTGCACTCCTATCTGTATGATTTTCCTTATTTTCCCGGCTTGTCCGCCGCCATTTTCTCATAAATACCTTACCTCTTCCGTACGGCTTCCGTTTTGATACTGCCAACATCCTATCATTCCATGCCTGTGTGGGTTTTCCCTGCCGAAGCAATTATACGCCGTTCCCGGCTCCGTCAATCCCCGCACATAAATCCGCCAGGGTATATTGTCCCAGGTAATCCGAAATCACCTTATCCAATCCCTTCCAGAGGGGAAGCGTCCGGCAGCCGTCTACGCGTGCGCAGGCTTCGCGTCCCGGTTCCAGGCAGGCCACGGGAGCCAGAGGACCTTCCGTCAATTCAAGAATGTCCTTCACGCTGTACTCCTCCGCCGATCTGTTCAGCCGGTAACCGCCACCCTTTCCCCGCACGGCGTCAAGCATTCCTCCCTTCACCAGCTCCTTCACCACGATCTCCAGATATTTTTCCGAAATCTCCTGACGGACCGCCACATCCTTCAGCGGTACAAAGCCATCCTTCTGATGCTCCGCTATATCCAGTAAAAACCGCAGTGCATATCTGCCCTTTGTAGATATCATCATCTTCATCCCTCCCGATTCCGTTATGCCCAAGTCTTCTTACCGTTCTCATTTCCCGGCTAAACAGCCTTATCCTATCTTACCACAAGGTTGATAGGAATTCAAGGAAATGTATTTATACCTATTGACATAGTATGTTTATAGGTATATAATAATACCATACACAGAAATTTCGCATACACTCAGCCGCCGAATCAAATTCGAATCGGTTCACAGAGGCTTCCGAGAGACTTAAATCCTCGCGGATGAATATGAATACATTATATATAGAAAGGAATAGCACAATGATCTACGCAGACAATGCAGCTACAACCAGAATGAGTGCCGCCGCCATCGATGCCATGCGAAGCTGCATGGAAGAAAACTGGGGCAATCCGTCCAGCCTCTATCGCTTGGGCCAGAGCGCATCAGAAACCCTTCAAAACGCCAGAGAACGGATTGCCGCCTGTATCGGCGCCGCCTCCGGAGAAGTCGTATTTACATCCGGCGGCAGCGAGGCGGATAACCAGGCCATTCTCTCCGCCGCCCGTCTGGGTGTACAAAAGGGGAAAAAGCATATCATTTCCACCGCCTTTGAGCATCATGCTATCCTGCACACACTGAAAAGGCTGGAGGCTGAGGGCTTTGAAGTGGAGCTGCTGCCCGTGGGCAATTCGGGAACCGTCAGCGCCTCTCAGGTGGCAGAAGCCATCCGTCAAGACACGGCTTTCGTCACAATCATGTACGCCAACAACGAGATCGGTTCTATCCTGCCCATACCGCAGATCGGAGAAATCTGCCGGGAGCGGGGTGTTATTTTCCACACTGACGCCGTACAGGCTGCAGGTCATCTCCCCATCGACGTAAAGGAGCAGAACATCGATATGCTATCCCTTTCCGCCCACAAATTTCACGGGCCGAAAGGAATCGGCGTACTATATGCCAGGCAGGGCATTCCCCTGACAAACCTCATCGAAGGCGGCGCGCAGGAACGGGGAAGACGGGCTGGAACGGAAAATGTCTCCGCCGCCATGGGCATGGCTGCGGCGTTGGAGGAAAGCTGTGCACATATGGCAGAAAACGCCGCAAGAGTCTCTGCCCTGCGGGACAGACTCATTGCGGGTCTTTCCCGGATCTCCCATTCCGCCCTCAACGGCGATCCGGTTAACCGGCTTCCCGGCAATGTGAATTTCTGCTTTGAAGGCATTGAAGGAGAAAGCCTGCTTCTGCTTCTGGATGACCACGGTATCTGTGCCTCCTCCGGATCGGCCTGTACTTCCGGCTCCCTGGATCCCAGCCATGTCCTGCTGGCCATCGGACGCCCCCATGAGATTGCCCACGGCTCTCTGCGGCTGTCTCTGTGCGGGGAAAACACGGAAGCCGACGTCGATGCAATTTTGAAAGCAGTCCCGGAAATCGTGGACTATCTCCGCAATATGTCCCCGCTGTGGAAAGATAAATGCAGTGGGAAAAAAGAATTTATCCTGTAAGGAGGGTTTCTATCATGGCATTATACAGTGAAAAGGTAATGGATCATTTCCGCAATCCCAGGAATGTGGGAGTAATCGAGAATGCAGACGGAGTGGGCGAAGCAGGCAACGCTGTCTGCGGAGATATTATGAAAATCTACCTTAAAATTGACAATGATATTGTGACCGACGTTAAATTTGAGACATTCGGCTGTGGTTCGGCCATCGCCTCCAGCTCCATGGCCACTGAACTCATCAAAGGCAAGCCATTAGAGCAGGTACTGCAGCTCACCAACAAAGCCGTCACGGAGGCGCTGGACGGCCTGCCGGCCCATAAGCTGCACTGCTCCGTTCTGGCAGAAGAAGCTATCCGAGCAGCGGTAAAGGATTACTATGAGCGTTAATAAATTCGTTGAAAAAACTTTAATTTTCTATTGATTTTTATCCCATTTATGCTACAATAATGTGTATGGGGCATTAGCGCAGTTGGGAGCGCGCAACATTCGCATTGTTGAGGCCGTGGGTTCGAATCCCATATGCTCCATGCTGAGAGGAAGCCGTAACTCAAAGATTTTCCAGTAAAATCAAGGGATTGCGGCTTTTTTATATTTCGTCTTTACTTCGTTTTTACCAAATTATCAATGGTTTTTCCGAAATTTTTAAAAATATCTTGAAATTATTCCGTTTTCACCGTATGATCAATAATAGAAATTGGGCCGTGTAGCCGCCGGCATCCCCATTGAGGCCATAGAATCATATCGGTCATTAATCAGTTGCCAAACGGCAATGTAAAAAATTGCAAGGAAGGAGAGTACTTCACTTATGGCATTCGCACAACCCACATCGTATACTGAAGAAGATTATTACAACCTGCCTGAAAATGTCCGGGCAGAATTGATTGGCGGACAGTTTTATTATATGGCGGCGCCAAGCCGAATGCATCAGGAAATATTAAGTGCGCTCCATGCGGCTATATATAATTACATCAAGTCAAACGGCGGCTCCTGCAAAGTATATCCTGCACCTTTTGCAGTCAAGATCTCTAAAGAGAAAGATACTATCGTTGAACCAGACATAAGCGTTATATGTGCCCCGGATAAACTCACCGACAGGGGATGCACCGGAGCACCAGACTGGATTATTGAGATTATTTCCCCCGGCAATCCCGGCCATGACTATATTCGTAAATTAAACTTATATATGAATTCCGGCGTCCGGGAATACTGGATTGTAAACCCGATGAAAAGCACCGTCAATGTTTACGATTTTGAACATGAAAAAGGGACTGACCAGTATGTTTTTAAAGATACAATTCCAGTATGCATATATGAGAACCTAAATATTAATATTGCATATTTGCTTTCATGACTAAAAGCCAATATTACTGTCCTTTCAGCCATTCTTTCAGGGTTTTTCCATCCCTGCCATCAAAAAGCGCCAGCAGGTGGTGGTCATTGCCGTGCTGGCTGCTGCGGACATGGTCGAGCTGTTCCACGAATGTACGCTGCACGCATCCGGTATTTTTGCAGGCGTACCTAAAAACCGTTTATCGTAACAGGGGCATACCCTGCCCCTGCCAGATAAGCCTTCCACCCGGATGTAATCTCTTTGCTCACGGCTACAGTTTCAGGCCGCGCGTCTGCTGCCTCCCTGTTCCCCTTCGCCGTGCCTGCATCCGGGTTCGTGCCCGAGCCCGCTTCCGTTTTGCCCCTCTGCTCCTCCTGCGCTGAAATGCACACTTCACCGGCCGGAGGATTTTCCTGCTGTATCCTGTTCTTTTTCACCCATGCGGCAAAAGCCTGAATATCTCTCAAATATTTCTGCACGGTGCTTGGCGCATATTCCTCCTGAATCAGCTGATTTCGGTAATTTCGGATGCTTTCTTTATTCATCTCATGTGTCATATTCACGTTCTCCTTTATCTGTAGTATGCGTCTCTAATATCTAAGTTGTATCCTGTAAATCAATATCCGCCAAAAGCTTTCTCAACGCACGGGAATCTTCAATACCTGGCCGATACTCAGCATGTCGCTTGTCAGCCCGTTCAGCTGTTTGATTGCATCCACGGTGGTGTCATATCTCCTGGAAAGCAGCCATAGGGTGTCGCCTGAGCGGACGGTATACTCCACGTAGGGCGCAGACTGTGCGGCGGGAATCTTCAGTACCTGGCCTACATTCAGCAGGTTGGTGGTCAGTCCGTTCAGACTCTTGATGGCATCCACGGTAGTATGGAACCGCTGGGCAATAAGCCAGAGACTGTCTCCCGCCTTTACCACATATTCCTGCACCCCGCCTCCTGTGCCGGGTGGAGTCGTAGTACCGCTCCCTCCCGAACCGCTTCCGGATGAAGAGCCGTTTTGTCCGGGTACATTGGTCCCTATTCCTCTGTACACCTCATAAAGTTTCTTCCAGGTAGCCGGCCCCACGATTCCGTCGGGTGCCAGCCGGACCGCGTTCTGGAACGCCGTCACCGCCCGCTGGGTTCCCCCGCCGAAGATACCGTCCTGTGCGGGAGCTGGTACGGTGGGATAATACTCCGATATAACGTCCAGTAGATATTGCAATGTGATGACATCCTGGCCCCTTGCCCCCTGACGCAGTACGGAAGACGGAGGAACCGTTCCGATTCCCAGAGAAGTCCCCTCGCTGTCCAGCTCCGCCAGCCTGGTCACCGCAGTATAGAGACTGGAAATCTTATACCAGGTGGATTTGCCTACAATGCCGTCTGCTGCCAGCCCGAAAATACTCTGGAATTTTGTCACGGCCGCTTTGGTACTCTCCCCGAAGGTTCCTTCCGGATCCCTGATTACGGGAATCGCCGGATAATTGCGGCGGATACGGTTGAGGTATGTCTGTATCGTCTGCACGTCCAACCCCGTGCTGCCTTCTCTGAGAGCCGTTCCGGGATAGGAAGACGGTACATTTGCCACTGCCTGGGCCTCCACGATCTCCACATCATTGGGATAATAGTAACGCAGAATCTGCAGGGGCGTATAGCCATTCTCCGCCAGGCTCACCGTTCCCCACTGGGACATTCCATCGCATCTCACTGTGGATCCGTTGCAGAAGGAAGTGAAATACGGCGCATTCTGCCCCTGCCTCCTCACGTATTCATTAAAAATGTCATCCACCACCCTGCTGATGGATTCATAAATGGGTCTGCCGTACACGAAATACTGGTCATATGCGGTACTGTTTGTAATATCATAGTCGTAGCCCTTCGCAGTATACCACTCCGTGAAAACACGATTCAATGCAAACGTTATAATCGCGTATATATTCGCCCGCAGTGACGCCTCCGGCCAGGTGGGATAGATCTCGCTGCTGGCCACATTTTTGACGTAATCAGGAAAGGATACCTGTACATTGGAGGCATAGGAACCGGGCGCTCCCAGATGCACCGTGATCGGATTGGGAATGACTACCTGACGCAGTACCTGCGGCGACTCCTCCTGCCCCTCCTGAGACCGGGTCTCCTGCATGGCCACAGCGGGCTTTCCGACAAAGATTTTCGACTGTCCGGGACGGGTCTGCCGCTGTTCCATAGGCACCAGCATAAGGGGTTGAACCGCCGTCTCTCCTTCGTAAATCGGGATCTGGGTTACGTAGATCATATCAAATCCCTCTTTCTGCGCCATCACATTGTAGCTTTTATAGGGTAATCCCGAATAATATTCATTTTGCGAAAAGCTTTTATCCAACGTTTCCAACGGTACTTTTCCCGTCTCCCCGTTCTCATCTGTGATCAAATCGTAGAGGCTCTCCCCCCGTTCTCCCAGAATTTTTACATGCACGCCGCCAAGCGGGACGGCGTCATGAGCTGTCCGTGCCTGTATGAGCAAATATCCGATCGCCATATCGATTGCATTCTCCTTTTTCTATTCTATTCACCCTGTTTGCCGCAGCATAGCGAAAAGCAACCCTATTATAACATATGAGGAAAATGTGAATGTGTTACACTTACCGGAAATTCATGGACAGCAATTTTTCATCAAAAGTAAACACTTAGCAATCCTGCTAATGGACAAAATAAAACAGCTCCTGCATAATAAAATGTAGGAACTGTAAATATTTTTCTCTAATTTACACCCGGCAGGGAATTGTAGTCCTGATAACAATCCATTTCCAAATAGCAAAGAGCCTTCCTGCCAAAGCCTTCAAAAGCTGCTTTAACTCCTCCGTAACCTTATCCGCAACAATGACTTCGCCCTCAGAACTGCCCATAACGCTCCGCCGTCTCCGCAAAGGCCGCTTCTCTCTGCTTTTCCAGTTCCGCATCCGCTGCATCCGCCTTCGCCATGGCTGCCCGGATCCCGGAAATCATCCCGTCCGTATCCGCAGCCGGGTAAATATGCTCTTCTGCCACATACTCCCTGTTATGCAGCGTCTCCCGGAAAGCATAGATCAGATGGTTGTGCAGAAAGGCCCTCCGCACCGCCGACACAATTTCCGATTCATGATTGATATCCAGATAATAATCACATGTCATAAAAAGCTCGTCCAGAATATCCATCTTTACTCCGGGATAGAGACTTACATTATCATACGATCCCATAGCCATCAGCTTTGAAGACATTTCTGTAATCGCAGCTATATGGAAATGCATTTTCGGCAGCGCTTCCACCAGTTCCCGGCACTTCTCTATCCGATCCGAATTGGTACAGATCAAAGCCTCATGCTTATGGCCGTTTTCTTTTGCAAAGGGATAGAGATAGCCCAATCTCTGCACCTTGTCCGGAGAGACCCCAAGCTGAAGAAGCCGGTCATAAGACTGCCTCTTCTGCACCATGACCCGCGCGGTACGGCCTGCCTGCTCCTTCAGGATTATCTGCATATTTCCCGGGATGGCATCTCCCACAGGCTCCTGCCAGAACAGAATGTCCCTTTTCTCCCCTCCCGCCAGACGGTTGGACACAAAGAAAGGCGTAGACAGGGAATTGTAAAACAACCTGCCCCGGCCCAACCCGGTTCTCTCCAGAAAATAACAGACAAATTCCGTCTTATTCGGGAAAAAATGCACCGCGCCGTCCTCATTCAAAATAATATCTCCTGTGACATAATTCTCCACAATGATCTCCCTGCCTGCCGCGGAGAAATAAGACTTATTCACCTTCTGTCCCTTTGCATTAAATGTGGTTCTGGCATATAAAGCCCCGTACCGGTTATAATGATCGCTGGACCGAACGACGCCCTTCTCGTCATACCAGTCCACCACCTTTACCAGCCGCTTATGCTTCGGTTCCGTATAAAAAATTCTCCCCCTCTCCCGCCAGAGGTCATGCACCTTCCCCATACTGTTGTTCCCGCTGATTTCCCAGTAATCCGGTACGGTGATCTGGTTAAAATACCTGGGCTTCCCCGGCACACCCTTTTCTCCCTTATAATTTCCCAGGAAAAAGCCGTACACTGACATCACATCCTCCGGCAGAAATCCGTCCTCCCCGATCACCGCGGCAGGACAATCATATCCCGCTCTCCGGAAAGATGTAAGCAGATCCTGGCTCTCCAGGGAATATGTGTCAAAAAGCAATACCATATCTACTTTAGCAAATTCTCCCATTTCTTCTCCACCTCTGTCGTAAGATAATTCCGCGCCTTTTTATAAGAATGCTGATGATATTTCTCCAAATCTGCCTTTGTGAACAGCTTCACAATCCGATCCGCCAGCTTCTTTACCCGTTCCCTCTTCTCCATCCGGTCATGCACCGGAATCTTATAGCCGTTTTTCCCATTGTCAATGAAATTCTGATTGCCGTAACGAACGTCAAAACCAATGATTGGAAGTCCTGCCCCAACAGCCTCCATCAGGGTAAGCCCAAAACCCTCGCTGGTGGAACCGGCGATATAAGTCTCGTAATCCTGGTAGACTTCCGCCAGGTTCTGCTGCCCCATCAGGCGTACATATGCCCCGCACCCAAGCTTTTCGATCAGCGCCTTCAGAGCCTCCTCCTCCCCGCCCTCTCCATAGATATCCAGGGTTACATCCGGTACCTTCACCCTTGCCGCAGCCACCGCCTCGATAATCCAGTCCACATGCTTCTCACCGGCCAGCCGGGAAGCCGTAATCAGAGAATGCCTGCGCCGCTCCCCCACGGGATATTTCAGTTCATCCAGACTGCCCACAGGAATGGTCACCACCTCCGGCACAACTCCCATATACTTTTGGAACTGAGACTTCACCAAGCGGTTCTGGTCATCTGTAGACGCAATATAGAATGAAACATGACGGTTCTGGGAAAATGCATATTCATAATAATTGTTCCAGAGGATATTGTCCTCGTCCGTGCCGCTGACGCTGAAATGATCCGCATGAATGGGAATCCCGATCCGGGCCGGGCCTGCGTTCTGCATGATCGCCTGCCCCACTCCTGTGGTCCGGTCAATGAGTACTACATCCTGGGCCGTCAGATTCAATCTGGACACCATATAACCCACCAGCTCCTCCTTGGAACAGATCAGCCTGTCCGGAAACTGATACATTACCACATCATTGTCCGTGATCTCCTCATAGGCCACGGAACCGTCCTCATTGAAGAACCTACGCTGATACAGATGGGCCTGTTTATCCAGCGGCGCATAGTATTCGGAATAAATCCTGCAATAAGTAAAATAGTCCTTCCGCACCAGACATCCCCTGGATACCATCTCCACCCTGTGCACCTGTTCTCCTGTCTCGTCCGTCATATACACTGTGTAATAAATATTTGTTCCCGGGAAAACATATTTTGCTGTCTTTCCGTCTCTGGAAAATTCAAACTTGTTCCCCCCGAAAGTTCCCTCCAGCTGCTTTAACGTATAAGTCACCGGCGAGATTCTGCAGTCTGTAAAAAAGGTATACAGCCAGATGACTTCCTCATCCGTAAATCCGATATTCGCCGTCATATGCTCAATGTTTTCCCGCGGAAACATGTCCGTAAAAACGAATTTCGCCTTCAGTCCGCACTTCCGCAGCGCTTTTGCTCTGTAGGCCTGGGCATATTCCACGCCGCTGCTTGCCCAGCCGATTCCCAGGTTAAAATTGTAAATCATTTTGCCCTCCTTTTTCCTCACCGGATATTCTACGGAAGCACAATATGCAGCTTCCGCTCCCCGTCTATATATACATTACTCAGTAACACATTTCTCATAATATTTCTCGAAATCATCTCCTCCATCTTACGGAACGCCTCCAGTGCCTCCTTCTGGAATTCGAAGAGAACATTGCGTTGTGCGGAAGCCCTGCCTGAAACCGCCGCCTGAATCTGCTGCAGATAATCTACCTGCTCCACCCATGCTTCATCAATAGCTTTCAACACTGCCACCCTTATGAAATCATTCATCCGTTTCCTGGTACCCAGGCGCTTCTCCTGCTCTTTCAGCCCCTGTTGCACCCTTCCCATCAAGTATGCCTCCACAGCGCCGGACACCTTCAAATCGATATCTTCCATCTCTCCGTCCAGACGATAGGAAATATTATCCAGAATATACCTGCGCAGGCCGCTCATGTCCAGGAACTGCCTGCCATGAACTCCTTTCAGAAACTGTCGTATATTCCTCCCAACAATCTCCCCTATCCTGTCATAATCCATGCCCCCTCCGTCCAGGAGTTCATCCCGGACAGCATACATCAGTTCCCTCTGCATCCGTATTACTTCGTCATAGTTCATTGCCTGCCTCCGGGCCTGCACCGCATATTCCTCTCCCATCTTCTGGGCGCCGTTGATCAGCCGCTCCAGCTTTCTCTTCCCGAGGTGCTTCTCTCCTCCTATACATTTCCTGAGATTGGAAGTGGTATTTTCCGCTACCACCTCATCTTCCAGGGATAGAAAAAAACGGCTGAATCCCGGATCGCCCTGCCTTCCGGCCCTGCCCCTCGCCTGACGCTCCTGCCTGCTATTTGCCATCCGCCCGATGCCGATGACAGCCAGCCCTCCAAGCTCTGCAACCCCCTCGCCCAGCTTGATATCTGTCCCCCTGCCCGCCATAGATGTAGCCACCGTCACGGCGTCTCTCTGCCCTGCCTCTTTGATAATGCCCGCTTCCCAGAAAGCATTGTTCGCATTCAGCACATTATGGGCAATTCCCCGCTCCATCAGCCGCTCCGATACATATTCCGTCTCCCGGATACTGCTGACCACAATCAGTACGGGCTGCCCCTTTTTATGGACCTCCGCCGCGATTATAATTGCCGCCGCAAACTGTTTTTTGGCTTCCTTAAAGTACAGATCCGCCAGATCCTTCCTCCGTACCGGCCGGTTCGGCGGAATAACGATAGATTTCACATGATACACATCCAGAAGCTCTTCCGCCGCATCCGCAATGGTACCGCTCATGCCCGACATCTTGGGAAACAGCAGAAAAAAATTTTGGAAGGTAATGGCAGCCACGGAACGGTTCTCCTGAGAGGGCGCAAGCCTTTCCTTCACCTCCAGGGCCTGATGCTGCCCTCCCCGAAGCTTTACACCGGGCATCAGACGGCCCGAACCCCCGTCCAAAAGCTTCAGCTCCCCCTCCCCGGAAACCATATACTGCTTCTCCGGCGCAAAAAGCGCATGAGCCCTCAATGCCAGAATGACATGGCGGTTGATCTCGAAAAATTCCTCCCCGTAAAAATTCTCAATCTGAAAAAAGCTCTCCGCATACTCCACACCGCTTTCCGTCAGCCAGACCTTATTATCCTCCTTCTCATAATCCCGCCCCTCCTGCAGGGTAGTGACAAAGAAATCCGCTGTCCCGTATAGATTGGACTGTACCCGGGGTGCTCCGGATATGACCAGGGGCGTCTGGGCCGCATCCAGCAACACCGAATCTGCCTCATCGATTATCACATAATAAAACTCTCTCAAAAATCTCTCCGAGGCCGCAGTTACCAGATTATTTAACAGATAGTCGAATCCCAGCGCACCGTGGGTAGTGTAAACAATATCGGCATCGTAGATCTCCTTTTTCTCCGCATTCGTAAAGTGTCCGGAAGTCTCCCTCTCCGCACCGATTCCCACCCGCATCCCCATGAACCGGTACACCTGCCCCATCTCCTCTCCGTCCCGCATGGCCAGATAGGCATTGGCAGTCAGAAGAATGGTGCTCTTACCGGAAAGTGCATTCAGGTACAACGGCATGGTAGCCACCAGTGTCTTGCCCTCCCCGGTATTCATCTCCGCCAGTTTCCCCTGATGCAGCGCAATGGCTCCCAAGATCTGCACATCATAGGGAAACATCCCCAGAACCCGTTTATCCGCTTCGCAGACCGCCGCATAAGCCTCCGGCAGGATACCCTCCAGCGTCTCCCCCTGTCCCAGCCGCTCCCTGAATACCAAAGTCAGGCCGGCCAGTTCCTCATCGGACAATCCGGCCATCCGCTCCCTGTACCCTTTGACCTGCCCCAGAATCCTATTCAGTTTTCGCAATTCGCTCCTCTGCCCCATATTCCAATTCCTGAATTATAATAAAATGATAACGAAATTCCGTTACTCCTCCATTGATCAGCTGCATTGCATAACTATAAGTCTTCAACGGACATCGGAACTGCGTCACGGAATCCCGCAAAACCAGGCTGCCCGCTTCCTCCTCATACCTGTCATAGAACACCAGCCGCACCAGCCAATTCTCACGGGAAAACGTATCAATCTTCACCGTAATCCGATAACTCCTCTCCCCATCGATCATCGGCAGCGCCGGTTCTATCTTCTGTGCCTGAAAATTGGTCCTGGAATACCACTGCTTAATCACTGTCCCGGGCGGCATCAGCAGATTCCTAAATTGCACGTCATCCTTTTTATGGTACTGAATCTCCGAACCGTACAGATAGGTATCCGCCGAATACTCATTCCAATAAATCGTCCATTTTGCTCCTGCCATTACCTTCCTGCCCTCCCGAAATCCTCCCGCAGCAGCCTCTCAAACTGCCCGGAAAACCAGTTCACAATCCCTCCTGTATTATCATTATGTCTTCCATGAAGTCCTTTGCCATAGACCTGCACACCCTCCGACTGCAGATGGGATAGCAGCATGGCATAAGCATCCATATCATAGTCATCCTCCAGCATATAGGAAACCACAAATTTCGAACGGCTCCAGTCCGTCCCGTCAAATTTGTTCCAAAACCTCCCGTTAAGTCGTTCCACAGCCGCCTTGTCGGTACTGCCGCACAGATAATGCAGCACATCCAGGGAAGTAGGAAATCCGCCCGGACGCAGCAAACGCTCATTAGCCGCCACATTTCCGATACTGGCCAGAGGCTTGCCCAGAATCATGACATGGGGCATGATATCACATCCATAATACAGCGCACCGAAAGTCCCCATGGAAAGTCCTGAAAGAATCACCTGAGCCGGCGTAAAGCCCAGTTCCCCCATATATCTTCGGATAGCCGCGGCTAACATACTCTCATATTCTTCCGAGCCCATGTAAAAACAGCCGCCTTCCAGACGGGCCTCCGCCACCAGCAAAAAGGGACAGCCCATCCCCCTCATCATATTGTATCCCTCAAACCCTTCCAGTGTCTTATATCCGGAAAAATACACATTTAAGGGCGGTTTTCTGTCTCCGGGATCGAAATAACAGAAAATCTCCTCCCTTTCCGAAGTCACATACCGCTCTCCGCCGGGAAGGAAATGGCCGTGCCCCCGCCTGGAATACCGGTCATGGAGCGCCGTTATCTGCAATTCTCCGCTCCCCTTCGCAGACAAAGAAACAAAAATGGGCCCCTCCCGCAGCTCATTATCAATACTCACAACCTGTTCCAGATCACTTTCCGTAAATTCCCATTTCTGCTGAACATCGGCAATGCTTCCCTGAACAAACTGGGTCACTGTCAGAGCAATCTCCACCCCCGGGCTTTTCCGGTACTCCAACCACAGATCGATACACTGTCCCTGAAATACCGGAATATTATTCCTCCAAAAGACAGCCTGCCGCAATTCTTCTCCGAAATCCCCCTTCAGGCACACACTGTAATTTCCATTCCATTCCACACTGCCGCAAAAGCCTCGGGCAATGGCCAGATTCTGAAAGCGGAACTTCTCTCCATAAGGCTTGGGAAAATAATTCCGTAATTCATGATCCAGAAATCCCTGAATCTCCCCTGCTGCCAGACGTCGTCCCTTTTTACATTCATACAGCCGCTTCGCCTGTCCCTCCAGCGCCGCCTGCTCCGTCACGAAAAGCGTATATGCCTTTGTAGCTCGGTGAAGCGGCATGATCTCCTCTTCCCCGGGTTCCCTGTCCCAGAACACCACATCATAAGGCCTGCCCGGAGCCTTGTCGAATTTTTCCGCATACTGGAACTCCGTTCCCCCGGGCAGCCTATACCGTTCTCTCCAATCCCTGTCCCCTATCTGTAATACCCGAATCTCATCCAATTGTTTCGATGACCTCTTTCCATTTTTCCATCAATACATTTGCGGTATACTGTTTTCCCACCTTATAAGAGCAAACCTTGGCATAATTCCAATTCGCCAGACTGTCCAGATAATACCGGAGCACCGCAGGTATCTGCTCCGCTTCCCCCAGGACGATCCCGTTCCTGCCCTGCCTTACAAACTGCGTCTTTGTCCGCACTGCCTGGGGAATCCCCACGCTCAGAGCCATGATCTGCAGATAAAGCTCCGGAACCCTTCTCATATCCATCAGCAGCCTCTGCTCCCGCATACACTTACTCACAGACAATTCATCCACACACTGCTCCGCCTGAAACAGCACCGGCTGGCTCTCCTGCTCCTCCAGATTATTCTCCGAATAGAACTGCCCCGTTTCTCCCTCTGCGGCCCACCCTGCCGGAAGCCCTGCCTCCTGCAGGTATCTGCGGGTCTGTTCCAGAAGCTGCGCCTTTCTGCCGTAATCCGCCTGTCGGGTAAAAAGGTGCACCCTGGCATTTTCATTCTCCGGCAGATATCTTCCCAAAGCCCTTATCACTTCCCCGAAAGTCTCTTCTTCCATCCCATCCACCGGCACCAGGATCTTCTGGACCGGCAGCTGATCGCTGATACCGAAGTCTACCCGGGAATCATAGGGGGAGATATCCGTAATCTTTCCTTCCAGCCCCTCTGCCTGCTCCAAAATCCGCCCGGCATTTTCCCTGGAATCCGTAATAAGCCAGGCCGCCTCTTCCATCATTTCCCCAGCCTCCGGATGTTCTCCCGGAAGATATCTGTCTGCAAAAAAGGATAAAATGATTTTTCTGCCCCGCAGCGCTTCCTTCAGCAGCTCCGTATGATGTCCGTGCATTGCCGCGCAGAACAGATCCTCTTCCTCCGTCATCCGCAGATAAGCGTTCAAGACCTCCCGGATTACCTGTTCCATACTGTCGTAGGACAGCTTATAAAACTTCTTCGTCTTCTCATATCCCTGATAAGACAGGAAATACTGCGGCGACTTGGGATTAATCTCCACATGCCCGTCCTCCCGGAAACAGCGCAGTTTCCATGTACCGTTTTCACCAAGGTAATCCTGCCGGCTCGGCCTTCCCTCCCGGAAGAGAATCGTGCTCCCAATGAATCCCCTGTCGTCATACAGATTGCGGCGGCATATGATTCCCTTTTCAAAGAGATCGATCTGAATCGGATTGCCGTCCTCTCCGAATTCGATCTGGGCATATTTTTCCCCATGAAGCATGGCGACTGCAGCAAACGGCGTATATACAAATTCCACGCCGGCCGGCCAGCTTATATTGTGATAAGACAGAACAGCCGCCCTCTCCCGCCTGATTTCCTGCATCGCATCAAAACAGGACCAGTAGGGCGCGTGATACACGCCCTGCCGATGCAGGAAATGCCGGAAATTAGGAGAATATCCCAGAAGCAGAATCTGATAAGGATATGCTCCGTTTCGCTGGAACAGCTGTATCTGTTTCACCGTATCGTCAAACTCCGTATGCATCCTCCGGATATACCATTTCTGTTCGTTCTCGCACCACTCGCCCTGCTGATACCAGGCCGGTATAAAATGCAGCATACTTTATGCCTCCTGTCCTCTGATCGGCTGTTTTGGTTCCGGAACCTTCTCCGGACTGCATATCTTACTATTTGCCTTTTTTGTCCGAAATCTTTTTCGGACTGCCTCCGCTGCCGCCAGGCGCCATGCCCGGTTCCTTCCGGTTCTGTCACCGCCTCTTCGATTTACAGGAACGGCCTGTACACATCATACCCCTTTACCACAATATACTCCTGATTCAGGTTGTACCAGATACCGGTGAGCATCATCACAGAAGCCGGAAGCATAACCAATGTCCTGTCTATCCCACCCTTCAGCTGCAGGAGCATGGGCGCCCCCAGGCACAGGCTCAACACGGTTGCACTGAAAAAGCTGATCCGGATAAGAGAGCTCACCAGATAACGTCTGGTATCCCGTCCGGCATGAAAATCCCGCAGACTGTCCCCGCTCTTCAAAAGCTGATCCGCCATATCCCCCGGCGAAATGAGAATCATGGAAAATCCTATGGTCAGCAGATAGAGTGTTACAATATACGCTCCGATTCCCAAAGGCTTTGTCATGATCAGATTCTCCTGCAGCCAGAAAATATCCCCGTTCTCCGGAAACAGATATGACATACCTGTCAGAACTAATCGGGGAAGCATCAAAAACGCCGTGGCAAACATCACCGGCATTACCCCCACCGGATTCAGCTTAAATGCCAGGTAATTTTTATCCGCATAGATATTATGGATGGAAATACGCTGTACCGGAATCCGCTTCTCCCCGCTTTCCATAACAATCATCACTACCAAAGCCACTGCCGATATTCCCAATGGAACCAGAAGCTCCCGTATTGTATACCCGCCTATACTCTGGATCAGCCCGTCCAGAATATTGATATATATCAGCGCGGTCTGCCCGCCGATCCCATACTTTTTGTTCCTGCCTGCCAGCCAAAAAATCACCATTCCCCCGGCAACCATTTCCATCCATGCCAGAAGCTTTACGAGAAACACCGGCTCCGCCATTTCCCGGAAAGGCAGCTCCTGAACCCGAAATGCTGCCTGAACCCCGGAAAACAACAGCGTCAGGAGAATCATCACCCTGTTTATTTTCCCGGGTGATATTCTATCCCTGGAAACGGCTCTTTTGCAGGCCGCCGCTGCCTGTACCAATATGGACGCAATCATATACGGAGAAATGCCTAATACAAACAGGGAGTATCTGTCTCCACTGATGGCCTGTTCCATCAATGCTTCCGCATCCATCACATCCCTGGAGTATGCTGCCGGAGCAATCCCGTACAGCGGCAGGCTCCTCCCTAATAAATACACCAAAAGGATAACGGCGGTATATGCCAGTTTGTATTTAATTATGCTCTCTTTCTTTCCCGCCTTCGCCATGTTTTTCCGGTATGTATCCTCCAATAAAAGTATTCTTCCATGATAACCTTCCATAAAAGCAAAAACAACGCACTGACAGAGCCGTTTCCAAACCTTCCGGCACCTCTCCTGCTGCCTCTTCCTTCCGGAAACAGCCCTGGCACTGCGCAGGGGCGTGCCTGCTTGGCAAACACGCCCCTGACAGCTTATGCTTCTTTACATATATTACTTCCCTGTATTATTCCGGTCTTCCTTTTTCTGCTTCCCGGCAAAAATACCTTTTTTGTACTTCTTGTCGTAGCCGGCCTTTCCTGCTACGCCTGCTGCAATGACAGGAATGACAGACAGCCACCAAAGATTTTTACCTGTGTTTTCCTCCATATTCTCATTCAATCCTAACGGAGTCTCCCCGTCCTCGATGGTCACCTCTCCATCGGAGCCAGTCTGTGAGTCAACGTCCTGTTCCACAGGCAGCGGAACTTCGCCGTCCTCTTCCTCGTCCGTTTCCTGCTGTTCCTGTCCAGGCAATGTGGTAGGTACTGGATCATCACCAATATCTGTTGTGTCATCCTCATCTGCCGGTGCAGGAATATTCTGCGTCGGAAGCGTGGGGGCCGGTGCATTTACTACAGGCGCCGCACCTTCACCTACTGTGCCGTCCGTATCGTCTGTGTCATCTGTATCCACATCCGCGGGAGCATTTCCTTCATCCTGAACATCTGCCGCACTGTTGCTGGTAGAGCTGCTGGTACTCTCGGAAGCACTGGTGCTCTCTGATGTACTCAGGCTACTGCTTACGGATGCACTGGTGCTTACACTCTCCGAATCTCTGGCGCTGGTACTTGCGCTTGCCGATTCACTGGCGCTGGCAGATGCACTGAGGCTTACACTGTCGGAGTCAGCATTGCTTGCACTTACAGAAGCACTGGTGCTTTCGAAGATACTCATGCTGCTGCCGGCACTCACACTGGAAGATTCGCTATTGCTTGCATTGTCTGAGTCTACAGCACTTGTGCTGACAGAGCTGCTGGCGCTGTCTGAAGCACTGCTGCTGGCACTTCCGCTCACCGATGTACTCGTGCTGGCCGATGTGCTTTCGCTGTCAGATACACTAGTGCTGGCCGAATCACTGGCACTCGTTGAAGCACTGCTGCTCACTGAGGTACTCGTGCTGGCCGATGTGCTTTCGCTGTCAGATACACTGGTGCTGTCCGAACCGCTGGCACTCATGCTTACAGAACCGCTTTCACTGGCAGAATTGCTGCTACTCGTTGAAGCACTGCCGCTGGCGCTCTCCGAATCCGAACCGCTCCTGGACGTACTTGCACTTACCGATGCACTGGCGGACAAGCTTGTACTTAGGGATGCGCTGATGGACTCTGACACTACTCTCTCGCTATCCGATACACTGGCCGAAATCGCTGCCGTACTCTCGCTCATTGAAGCAACCGCTGACAGGCTCGCACTCTTGGATGCACTTTCGGAAAGAGATGCCAATTTGGAATCAATTCCGCTGCCTGAAAGAGATGCTGCTTCACTGGCACTTGCGCTCTCTTTCAGAGAGCTCTCTGTACTCTCACTTGCCTTCCGGAATGCACTTTCCACTTGCGCTGGCCTCATCACTGGCTTGGGATGCTGCAGTGCTCTGGCTTCTGGACATTGCGTCGGATTCCACTGTGCTGGCAAATGCCTTTTCTGATTCTTCCACAAGCGAATTGCTGGCTGCTTCACTGGCAGATGCAGATTCCATGCTGGCACTCTCCGAAGCCGCTATAGATGCACTGGTGCTCTCTCCTGCTTCCTTCTCCGATGCGGCAGACGCGCTCTCACTGGCTTTGTTTGCGCTTTCGCTGGCTTCCTGGCTCTCGGATGCACTTTCTACCATGCTCTTGCTGGCACTGTCGGATGCTATTGACACACTCTCGCTGGCCGACTTGCTCGTACTCGCGCTCTCGAATGCCGACTTGCTGTCACTTTTGGAGACCGAATCCGCATCGGAACTCACTGTACTCAAGCTTTCGCTGGCTGACTTACTCGTACTCGCACTCACAGATGACGCAGCTCCATTTTCGCTACCCTTTGTACTGGCTGTTTCGCTGGCGGCCTGTGATGCTGCCTGCGATTCACTCGCCGACTTTCTTGCCGATTCACTTGCCGAAAGCACACTCGCGCTAAGTGACTGGGATTCTTTTTCGCTTAACGATGCCGTCTCTAAAGATTGGGAATTTTGAATGCTCGTCAGTTCGCTTAAGCTCTGGGAGGCCTCCGTAAATTCAAGACGCTCCTTATTATATGAATCCTGGCGGGTATCAAACTCTGTTTGACTGAAGTGGAGTTTACCTTTGCCTTGAAAACCACCCCCATTACTAAGTTCTTTTTCAACAACAATAATATGGTGTACCTTATCCTTGTCTGCTATGTTAACTCCTACATCTTCGGATCCCTTAGACGCGACAGTATAATCAAAATATCTTTCAACTATTTTTCCATCCCTGTCCCTATAAGTTGCTTTTACGTAGTTGTCATCCTGACTGTTTTGTTCCCACCGGTCAAAGTTTATATCTACATCTGTACCAACTTCCAGGTAGAGCGAATACTTAATCATAGCTTCCGCCAACTTATTCGCAGCTGTCCAATACCCTCCGGCATTTCCGCTATTCTTCCACTCCTGTAAAGCAGTATCTACATTTTTCTTTTCCGCTTCAATGTCTTTAAAGTATTCCTCAAGCTTCTTATCCTCCACAAATGCCATAGATGTACTGTCATATAGGCTTTGAGCGTTCGAAACCGACTCACTTGTAGATAACGACTCTTTCTCAGCCGCCAACAAGCTGTCTGACAGACTTGCGTATACAGACATCGAAACTGATTTGCTTCCGCTGGTTGATGCACTGACACTCAGAATGACTGACTGGCTCCGGCTTTCAACTGTATCCTTATCTGCACTGTCGGACAAGGAGGCTGACTCCGCTGAAGCCGATGCACTCTCCGAAACGCTGTGCAGGCTCGTACTCATCGACGTACTGGCACTTACGCTCCCGCTAGCCGACCTGCTTGTGCTCCCAGATTTTGACCCCGCTTCCGAAGCCACTTTGCTTAAACTCTCGCTGGCTGACCTGCTTGCACTTAGGCTCTCGCTGGCCGTCTTGCTCGCGCTATCGGATGCAGAATCCGCTTCTGAACCCGCTTTACTTAAACTCTCGCTAGCTGACCTGCTTGCACTTAGGCTCTCGCTGGCCGTCTTGCCCGCGCTCTCGGATACTGAATCCGCTTCCGAACCCGCTTTACTTAAGCTCTCGCTGGCTGATTTGCTTGCACTTATACTCTCGCTGGCCATCTTGCTCGTGCTCTCAGATACAGATTTGGCTTCCTCACTGGCTGATGCTGCAGAATTACTGGCTGACAAGCTGGCCTCCGCGCTCGCGCTGGCCTGTTCGGAAATCTCAGCAGACTCCGCTTCGCTGTCCTTTGTGCTGTCCGATGCAGTCGACTGACTTTCAGCTGACGCTGCCTCAGATGCCTCTTCGCTATCCTTTATCGCATCACTAACAGACCCCTCCGCGCTCGTGCTTGCACTATCTGCAGCAGTACTCTGCGCCTCTGATGCCGCAACAGACAAACTCTTGCTCTCCGATGCCTTTATACTTTCTGAATTTGACGCATTACTTCCTGTCTCACTGTCTGTCACCTGTTCCAGAGAACTGCTTGCCGATTCTGACGCAGACACCGATCCTGATGTCTCTGCTGATGCGCTCCGGCTGGCCGATTCTGCTGCCGCAGACTCGCTGGCCGCTCTGGATCCTTCAGCCTCGCTGGCTGATACCGATGCAGAAAATGCCGCGGACTCGCTGGCCGAAACCGATAATCTTACCGACTCTGCCGACTCTGCCACGCTGTCGGCGATCAGCTGATCAGACGCGCTGTTAGATGCCTCCGTAGAAAGCGCAGTAGACTCCTCCGCCGATACGGACATGGAATTCAGTACAGACGCCTCATCCTGTTCCTCCTCAGTCTCATCCTCCAGAGGCAGTACAATCTCTTCCTCCGGCTGATACTCATTTTCCGCAGCATATACCACATCCGCCTCTGTCATGACAGCCGCCCCGCCGACTGCCGTTCCTGCTACAAGAACCCCTTTTAATACACTGTTAATTTTCTTCTTGTGCATTTTCCTCTCTCCTTCTTCTCACTACAACCCGCGCGCCGTCTCTTTCCTCCCGATATAACCGGAATATCCATTCCTTTCTCAGGAAAATCAATATCCCGCCGACAAGCACACGCGGGCATGTCTCCTTCCGGTCTCCCAAAACCAGGCTCCCATGCAGGCGCCGCCATACATAAAAGTCCGGAGACACTTCCTATCTTCGTTTTCTATTGTAGCAAGAGAAGTATCCTGCAAACTGCCTCATATCTTTTAAAACCTTATATTATTTACAAAAAACAAAAGCTTTTGATTCACCTCCCTACTGTACTGGCACAAAAAAACACAATCACCCTTCCACGGAAGTAAATCATTACTTGATTTCATCCATAAAAAGTGATTGTGTATCCTCACATACCCGCAAACCGCCGGATTATTATAATGTCGGTTTCCATATCTGGTATAAGCATCTCCGATTCTCAGGCAACTTCCGATCACGCCTTTCAGCAAATGCATCTGTCCCTGCATGTCGAGCTGTTTGAGTCCCCCTCTCTCCTTCTGGCTCAATGTCAGAAACATCAGAACCGCATCGAATTGGCTTCTGGATTTGGCCCTTGCCACCAGACGGCAATAATCCACAAAACTGGGATATGTACAATAATATGCTCCCTTTACATTATCCTCACCGAATATATTTCTCTTGATATCTTCCTTCCGCCCCAGGAAAAGTTTGTCCAGCTTCTTCCACCCCCCGGCATCCCCGGTATTTTTTCTGTGGCTTTCGTCCATCAACTCTATTCTTTCAAAACATTCCTGCATCTCGGCTGTAGGCGGACTGCCCAGTTCCCGGGCATAAAGCTCCATAGTATCATTATAAATCTCCATAGCCTCTTCATACCGATATACCTCCAGATTACAGCGAATCTGTTTTACCTGCCAGTTTTCAAAAGGGTAAATGGCTGCTGCCCTGGCATACAGCCGCAACCGGCTCTTAAAATCCCTTGTCCGAAGAAATTCTTCTTCCAATGCCGTCACAGTTTCCACGTATAGTTCCTTATAATAATTGCTTTTATGGAAAAACCATATCTCGGACGAATTCCCGGGAAGGAGCTCCCCCCGGTACATCTCGTTGGCTCTGCTGAGCAAACGAATGCGTTTTACCCCCCCATACTTCTGGCTGCAATCACTGTATCCTCAAATCTCTGAGTATCCAATTCCAGAGGAATGGCACTCTTGAAGCTGCACATCCCGTCAATGATTTCCACATATTCGCCTCCCGCAGCCAGCTGGCCTTTCAGACGGTAGATCAGATTGTTTAAATTTTTATTACGGTTTGCCATATCTGTTTTGTCGTTCCATCCGTACAGATTGTCAATCAGCTCGCTTTTAGAAATTCCTCCCTTCAGGCTCAGCAGAAGGATCTGGAGAAGGCGAACTGATTTAGAACTCCCTGTCTTGTTCAAAATCACTGCGTTCTCTCCATAGTACATAGCAAATCCTCCGAACATGTTGATACGCAATACTTTTTCTGCCATTCCTTCCCCTCCTGCCGCATCACTGCAGATTAAAACCTACCCAACAGCCTGTCCCACCTTCACTGTACAAAACAGATGCAATAGCACACATGCGATAATTTTATTATACTCTGACTTGCAGAAAAAGCAACACCCCTGGCAAAAATGACGGCACTTTTCAAGAAAAATGTTACTGTTCGTGTCATTATCACAGCAATTTATGCCTGATATCTCAAAAAAACCTGCCTGTATCCCGATATATATAATAACGAATCGTCTTCCGGCAATTTATACTCACAGCCAAAAATCTTTGCCCGCAAATGATATAACGAGTGAGCGCTTCCATAGAGCAGAAGCAGAAAACGGCTGCTGAATGCGCTTATGCGTATAAACAGAAACGTAACAACATGGATTGCCAATAGAACGAAGGAGGGGCTGCTATGGGGAATACGATCAATACAGGCTACACTGCCGAAACCGGTTATGATAACACGCTGGGCACCCGCCGGTGAAAAAACACAAGACAGCAGCTTTTCCGCCATGCTGTCGCAAAAATATTTTGTCCATCCCAAAGATATGACGCTGGCGGAATACAAGCTTTATTTTCACGAAAAAATGAAACAGCTCTATACCCATCCCTCCCAGAAGCGCCTGGACTGGTTTATCGATATCACGGATGCCGCCTACAGGAGAATGCAGAATGATCCTGTCTATGAACGGCAGGTTTTGCAGTTCCTGGCGCAGGCCAAATCTACCAATTACGGAAGCCGTGTCCCCAGATTCGGTCTCATTCACATTGATGACACATGGGAAAAAAGCTACGGCTACACCTACGGGCTGCAGGATGACGAGAGAGCCCGCCGGGCTGCGGCAAGGAAACGCCTGAAAGCCCAGCAGGCCAAAAAAGCGCGGCGCAAAAAATTGCTGAAGGAATATCTGAATAAAAAAGCCCAGGCCAAACGGCTGCAGGCCCAACTCCTAAATGCAAAGCTCTCAAAACAACGTCTGGAGCATGCCCGCCTTCTGAAATCATGGAATGATGACCGGCAGCGCATCCAGGCTTCCAATGCCTACGAAGCCAATCTTCTGATGCTGGCCAGACGGGAAATAGAGCTGGCTTCCAAGATACTTTACTGACAAAATGCTGCTGCATTCCGTTCCCGGTTTGCGGCAGTCTCCTATTATTATTGTATCCATTGTTGTCCGGCCATGTTCCGATCCAAAAGCCTATATTCCCGGCCTTCTCCGGCTTCAATGTCCTGCAGTCCCGGTAACGGAATATCCTGTCAACCCTCTCCTCTCAGTCCCCACAGATTCCGGATCTGGGGCCGCAAGGTCTCATAGTCCCACACCTTCCCGCTGGTGCTCCTGCGATTGGGATCGTTCACATAGAAACCGTCCTCACCATATCCCCGGATCAGAATGAAATGCCCCCTAGTAGTAAAATCTCCCGGCCGCATACTGCATACGATCAGGCCGCCGGCATCCAGCTCAGCCTTCATCCTCTCCTCATCCAGCGGAAGTTCTTCTCCGCTCATTCCAAGCAGAGCGCACCCCTGCGTCCAAAGGCTCCAACTGGTTCCGGACTCCGTATAAAACCCGTTGTCATAGGCAAACTCCGCCATCTTCCGCGGTGTCATATCCGTATTCCCCGTAAAATACAGATACGCCATATCCAGACAAAGCGGTCCGCAGCCCGCCAGACCGATCATTTCCTTCCCGTAGGCGTCATATCCCCACCGCCTGTCCCACTGCATCAAAAGGGGCACCTCTCCTGCCGTATAATCCGACGACAGATCGATGTCCTTACCGATATAATCCTCCCGATCCGCATAACCGGACACATAGTCCAGTGTTTCCTCGTTTTTTTCCAGAAGCTCCTGCAGGAGCTCCTGGGTCTCGTCGATTGTCCCCCCTGTATACCCGCTTCCATCCGCGGCGAATATCCTCCCGGTATCGGACTGTGTGGGCGGAGCGGAAAACAGCCCTCTGTACAGAGCCGGAAGCCCTGGTACTACGGCCGTGATTCCCATAAACAGGGCAAAACATGCCGCACATGCGCAGAAAGCTCTGGCAAGGCGTCTCCTGCGCTGTTTTTTCCATTTTCGCTCCAGCGCCGCTCTTTTTCGCTCCCGTTCTCTGTCCGTCCTATGTCCTGTTATCCCGGAGGCACCGCCCCTGCCTTTGACACCGGTGCTTCCGACATGGTCTTTGACAATTTCTGTTCCCCGCGCCGTTCTTTGCAGGCCACAGCCCCTCCTGTCTCTTCCTGTGCGGTCTATGGCAACTTCATTTCCCCGCGTCATCCTCTGCAGATCGCAGCCCCTCACGCTTCTTCCTGCGCGGTCTCCGGCAACTTCATTTCCCCATGCCGTCCTTCGGGATTCGTAACCTCTCCCGTTTCTTCCGCTGCCGCCTGTCCCACTCCTCTGTCCGCCCGGACCTGGACGCTCCGGCACAACATGGCGGGCACTTTGTTCTCTATATATGTCATTCCAACGTATGGCATTCTGATTTCCGTTCATAGTAATCCCTCCTGTCGCCTTCTATTACAGACTTTTGATAATAGAATCCTGTCTCGGATTCTATTGACAAATTTTATTATAGCAGCGACGCAGAAAGGTATTTTGAGATTTTATTGTATGTTTCCTAATATTTTATAAAGATTTACTGCAAAATATCATACTGCCGACTCCCCTGGTCACCGGGCTGCATCAATTTTTCCGCTTCCACCTTTTCATTATCGCGAAATATCAGATAACCCGTTCCATTATAATATTCATATCCGATAATCTCCTGCCCGTTTTTCACTCCGCCGTTCTCTTTCGGAATATCGACCTTTGCACCGATGGGATAATGCTGCGCCATCTCCAAAAATGATATCATATTCTACGTCCTTTTCCACGGATTCATTTTGTCAATTCAGCAAGAGCTTTCCACCATTTCTGCAAATCATACATGAAATGCAGTATTTCCGCACAAAAACAGCACTCCCGAAAAGCAGGAGTGCCATATCCCATTATTCCACAGTACCAAAATCTCTCCTATCCCCTCTGTTCCCCAATCTGCCGCATTCGTTTCCGTTCTCTCCGATACTGCAGGGGAGTGCAATGATAAGCTGCCCCGAAATGTCTGTCAAACAGAGACGCTTCCTTAAATCCGCAGGACAGCGCAATCTCCGTCACAGACAGTGCCGTGTCCTCCAGCATCTCTGCCGCCCTCCCCAGCCGGAAAGCCGTCAGATATTCTTTCGGGGCCTCTCCCACCTGCCTCCTGAAAATCCGGTACAGATATGTCCTGTCGATCCCTACGCTGCGGGCGATCTCCGCCACGCCGATGTCATAACTGAAATTATTGCGGATAAACTCCAGACTGCGGCTGACGTAATCCTGTACCGCCCCTCCCCCCGCCGGCGCCTTCGCAACCATACAGGACAGGCACAAATAAAGCCGTCCCAGCAAAGAATAATTGTTCACCTCCGAATGAACGAAAGAATCCACCAGCTGCATCATCTCCCGCTTCAGCCGCCCGCCGCTTCGGTCTTCATAAATCAGGCTATCCTCTCCCAGACCGCACTCCTTCAGTATACCTCCCGCCTCTTTCCCGCCGAAACCGATCCAGCAATACTCCCAGGGTTCATCCCGATCCGCCTCGTAGCAGGTAGATTCCCCCGGAAGGATCAAAAATCCCTGCCCTGCCCGAAGTGCATGGCGCACCCCACCTCTCTCGTAATATCCTCTCCCGGACAAAATGAAATGAAATAAAAAATGGGGCCGCACCGCCGGGCCAAAGGCATGCCCCGGCTCACATTTCTCCCAACCGCAGAAATAGAATGCCAACGCTTCTCCCGATCCTGTCTCCCGGTAATATTCTCTGGCGCCTGTCATATCTGCCTCCTGTCAATCACTTTCCGCCCCTGTCCTATCCTGCAACAGCTTCCGCCCAAACATCCGCCGGGCCAAATCCGCTACAATCCAAAAGCAACATTTATCTTATTTTTAGAAACAAATTCCCTATCACCTCTTCGACAAAACGGCTATAATAAAGGCATCGGAAAATTTTAACAAAAACAAACCGTCCACGACGGCGAAAGGAGCCAAAATGTCTAAAATTACATTCATGGGAGCCGGAAGTACCGTATTTGCCAGAAATGTACTGGGTGACTGCATGTGTACGCCTTCCTTGCAGCATAGCGAGATCGCTTTATACGACATCGATCCCAAACGTCTGGAAGAATCGGAAATCATCTTAAGCGCTATCAACAAAAACACCAATGAAGGCCGCTGTGTAATCAAAACATATCTGGGCGTGGAGCACAGGCGGGAAGCCCTTCAGGGTGCGGACTTTGTAGTCAACGCCATACAGGTGGGCCTGTATGACCCCTGCACCATCACCGATTTCGAAGTCCCGAAGAAATACGGCCTGCGCCAGACCATCGGCGATACACTGGGAATCGGCGGTATCATGCGCGCCCTGCGTACCATTCCCGTGCTGCGTGACTTCGCGGAGGACATGGAAGCGGTATGCCCCAATGCCCTGTTCCTGAATTACACCAATCCCATGGCCATGCTCTCCGGCTATATGCAGCGCTATACCAATGTCCGGACCGTCGGTCTGTGCCACAGCGTGCAGGTTTGCTCCGAGCATCTCCTGAAAAGCCTGGGTATGGAGGATCATCTGGAAGGCCGCAGGGAGACCATTGCCGGTATCAACCATATGGCCTGGCTGCTGGAGCTCTACGACAAAGACGGCAATGACCTGTATCCCGAGATCAAAAAGCGCGCAGCCGAGAAAAACCGCACGGAAAAGCATACAGACATGGTTCGTTATGAATACATACGCCGGCTGGGATATTACTGTACGGAATCCAGTGAACACAACGCAGAGTACAATCCCTGGTTTATCAAGGCCAACCGTCCGGAATTAATCGAAAAATACAATATTCCTCTGGACGAATATCCCCGCCGCTGCGTGAACCAGATCGCAGGCTGGGAAAAAGAGAAAAACGACATCCTGAATGACGGCAAAGTCACCCATACCCGCACCGGAGAATACGCGTCCTATATCATGGAGGCCGTAGTGACCAACCGTCCCTACAAGATCGGCGGAAATGTGCTGAATGAAGGACTGATCTCCAATCTGCCGGCTGACGCCTGCGTGGAGGTTCCCTGCCTGATCGACAATATGGGAGTGCATCCCTGCAAAATCGGCCGCCTGCCGGTACAGCTGGCCGCTATGAACATGACCAATATCAATCCTCAGCTGATGACCATCGAAGCCGCGGTGACCCGGAAGAGAGAAGCCATCTACCAGGCTGCCATGCTGGATCCGCACACCGCAGCCCAACTCTCCGTGGACGAAATCGTGTCCATGTGCGACGAGCTCATCGATGCCCACGGAGATTATATGAAGGACTACCGCTGAGTACCCCGCTTATTTTTTCATTTCTTCCAAAGCATCAAAGGCACCGGCTATCGCCGCCTCTCTGGCGGCGTAAGCCGTCTTGCCGAATACATTGTCCACGGAATATTTCCAGCAGAGCTTCTCTGCCTCAAAACGGTACAGTACCACCACATGGCCGTCTATTTTCAGATACTCGTTTCCCTTTTTGGATACCATCCAGTCACGCCTCAGAAATCGTTCCTGCCTGGCCTGGCGCTTTTTGAATTCCGCCTCCCGTCTCTTGGCCGCCCCAATGTCGCCTTCCATTTTTCCTGCGCATACGCAGCCTACAGACAGCGGCTTATAAGCGGGATGCTCCATGTGATGAACATAGCGGATAATCTGGTAACCGCACATCTGGCAGATTCCCACCGGCGCTCCCAGATCCTCCACGCCCACGCAGCTCCATCCGGAACGGGGTACATCCTCCTGCTTCCAGAGGTTCAGGCTGCTTTTCTGCGGCCGCTGTGCCTTGTCCGGCTGCGGCTCTTCGGCCTCATCCGGCTCTGCCGGCCGGTTCCGCATGACAGGGAGATCCCCTGCGATTATCTTTGCTTTTGCACCGCCCGGTTCTGTCGGGCAGTCCTTCCTTTCTTCCTTCTCTGACAGTCCTCTCCGTAAGTACTCCTCCCGCCGAGCCGCCTCTCCCTGACCTACTTTCCCTTCCGGCCGATCCGCTGCTTCCCGGCCCTCTGCACCTTCCTGCACCGCCGCTTTCCAGTGCTCTGTCTCTTCTATCTCTTCCCTACGGTCTGCTGTTTCCTGGCGCTCTGCCCCTTCCCGCCGCTCCTCTGCTTCCAAATGCTCTGTCTCTTCCCGACGCTCTGTCTCCCGCCTCTGCTCTCCCTCATTCATCCTCCCCGGAAAAGTCTTCTCCGAAACACGCGCTCCGCTGTCTGTCTCCTCTCTCTTCACAGCCTCCGGCCCCTGCGATGCCTGCGCCGCATCCCCCTTCCCGCGGATATCCGCATGCTCCCTGGCAAAATAACCGGCCGAGATATTCCTGGGATGCTGCAGCTTCTCGAATTTGACACAGTAGCTCCCCCGCTTTGCATCGATGGACTGAATTACTCCTTTTCCGAATATATGATGCTCCACCGCATCGCCCGGCTTCTTATCGACCGCCGGCTCCTCCCGCAACTCCCCGTTCAGCCTCGCCGTATACCTGCTGCGCTCCCGCCTAAGCTCTTCGGAAATCCGGCCGATCCGCGTATAATTTTCTTCCCCGATTTCCTCCAGAAAACGGGAATACAGCTTTTTCATTCCATTGTCCGAAGTGCCTTCCGAGTCCATCAGGAAAAGATATCTTTCCGCCCGGGTGATCGCCACATAACACAATCTGCGCTCTTCTTCCAGCCCCAGCTTCTTCCTCTCCCCCAATGTCTTCGCCGAAGGGAAGATCCCCTCCGTAAAACCCAGGATAAACACCGCAGGAAATTCCAGACCCTTGGAAGAATGAATGGTCATCAGCTTCACGGTATCCCTGGACTCGCCTCCGTCCTCCTCCCCGGACTGCAGCGCAATCTGGCGCAAAAATTCTGTCAGACTCAGATTCTCGCCGAATTCCCCTTCGAACTCGTTGGCAATGCGTTTGAATTCCGCCAGATTATCCAGCCTCTCCTCATCTCCCAGCTCCCGGATATAACTCTCATACCCGGTCTTCTCCGTGACTTCATTTACAATATCCGATATGCGTAATTCCGCACATCTTTTGTGCATACTCTCCACAAAGCGAACGAAATCTCCCACGTCGCTGCCCGAAAATTCCGGATCATCCAGATTCTCGCTTAAAGTCCGAAACAATGTGAACCGGTTTTCCGAATCCGTATTTTGATCCCAGTCCCATCGGCCCGTAAGTTCTTCCCGGCTTCGGGCACATTCCCTCTTCGTCTCCAGCAGGTTCATCTTCGCCCGCCCGAACCTCCTGCGGGGCGTGTTCACAACTCTTTTGAAGGCATCATCGTCGTCATAGGCAATCAGCTTCAGGTAAGCCAGAATATCCAGAATCTCCATTCTCTGGTAGAAACGGACACCTCCGAATATCTCATAAGGAATCTTTCTCTCCGCCAGCTTTTTTTCAGCCACACGGGATAAAAATCCGGAGCGGTACAGAATAGCGAAATCCGAATACCGCAGTCCCTCCCTCTTGTGTAAATCCAGAATCGTATCGGCCACCCGATCCATTTCCGCAAAGTCATCTTTGGAATGAAAATGAACCACAGGCTTGCCCGCAGCGTTTCTGGTAAACAGGTCTTTCTTCAGACGCAGCTCGTTCTTCTCTATCAGGGTATTGGCACATTGCAGAATCTGGGGTGTAGATCTGTAATTCTGGTTCAGAATAATCGTCTTCGTCCCTTCATGGGCTTTGTCAAACTCCACCAACAATCTGACATCCGATCCTCTCCATTCATAAATATTCTGATCCGGATCCCCTACAATCATCAGATTGCGATATCTTCTGGACAGGATCTCCACCAGACGCATTTCTACGGCCGAGCTGTCCTGAAACTCATCCACCATGATATAATTCAGCCTCTCCTGCCACTTTTCCCGGATCTCCTCATCCGTCTCCAGCAGATAGAGCGCACAGGCGATAAGATCATGAAAATCCAGCGAATAGGTGGCCTTCTGACGCTGCAGGAAGGACTCGATGATCCTGTCATCCTGATTTCTGATCTCCTCCATGATCTGGCAGGGCCTGGGATTACACAACCTGGCTACGTATTTCAGATTCCGTTTCACATAGCCGATCTTTCGCAGCATGGCTTCAAAGGTGGCATAATCCAGCTTCAGCTCCATTCTCTGATAGATTTCACCCAGGACCGTCTTCTGCTGATGGTTATCCATGATCTGAAACTGCTTGTTCAGGAACAGCTTCTCCGGATTCTCCCTCAGCAGCCTGTTGCAAAATCCATGATACGTACAGATCAGGCTGACATCATTGTCATCCCCGATCAGTCCGCATATCCTCCTCTTCATCTCTCCGGCCGCTTTGTTGGTAAAAGTGACACACAAAATATTGGAAGCGTCAATTCCGTAATCCTGCACCAGATAAGCATACCTGTTCACCAGCAGCTTGGTCTTCCCGCTGCCGGCACCGGCAATCACCCTCACATATCCTTCTGTCTCCAACACGGCCTCCCGCTGCCGCTCATTGAGATTCTCCAGTAATTCCGCCATATCCAAGCCCTCGCCATCCGCTCCCTCGCCTTTATCTCACAGCTTCTTATAACCCGTCCCTGCCGCACCGCTTTCCCCTTTGTTCCCTAATGCCGCGCTTCACTTTTTCCTTCCGCAGCTTCCGTAATGCCGCGCTCCTGATACCATTCATTCCTGCACGGCCCTCCCCCCGCGAAACCTGCCTTATTTCTCCCGAATCAGCCCATGCAGCGTCTGCAGGGAATGTACCTCCCCGTTGCCGGCCTTTTGCACATGGAGAATCCCTTCCGCAGTGGCCTTCGCTGCCGCAATGGTAGTCATATAGGGAATCTTTGCCTTGATCGCCGCCTTCCGCAGATAGCTGTCGTCGTACTCGCTGTCGTCTCCTACCGGGGAATTGATAATGAGATTAATCTCTCCGTTGGTAATCAGATCCAGCAGATTCGGCCTTCCTTCATATAATTTCTTCACCCTCCCGGCTTCTATTCCCGCCTCATTCAGCAATGTACAGGTGGTTCCGGTGGCAAGAATCCGAAATCCCGCATCCCGGAATGCCTTTCCTACCTCCACTACCTCGGCCTTATCCCTGCGGTTTACGCTGATCAGCACAGTGCCGCTCAAGGGAAGCCTGGTCTGGGTGGCTTCCTGGGCCTTGAAAAATGCTTCGCCTGCGGATGCGGACAGTCCCAATACTTCTCCGGTGGAACGCATCTCCGGTCCCAGGATCGGGTCAACCTCCGGGAACATATTGAAGGGGAATACCGCCTCCTTCACGCCGTAGTACGGAATCTCCTGTTCCTTTAATCCCGGCACAGGGGACGGACGGCCCGTAATTTCGGATGTAATGATCTCCGTAGCCAGCGGCACCATGCGGATATTGCAGACCTTGGATACCAAAGGCACGGTACGGGATGCCCGGGGATTGGCCTCCAGCACATATACTCTGCCGTTCTCGATAGCATACTGCATATTCATCAGCCCGCGCACATGCATCTCTTCCGCAATCCTGCGAGTGTATTCCTTGATTACAGCCACATTTTCCTCCGAAATATGCCTGGAAGGAATCATGCATGCCGAGTCTCCGGAATGGATTCCCGCCAGCTCGATATGCTCCATCACTGCGGGCACAAAGGCGTGGGTACCGTCGCTGATAGCATCCGCCTCACATTCGGTGGCATGATTCAGGAAACGGTCGATGAGAATAGGACGGTCCGGCGTCACGCCCACCGCCGCCTTCATATAATCGGTGAGACTTTCGTCATGATACACCACCTCCATGCCTCTGCCTCCCAGCACATAGGAAGGGCGCACCATTACGGGATATCCGATCCTGTGGGCAATTTCCAGAGCCTCCTCCACCGTGGCAGCCATGCCGGACTCAGGCATAGGAATCTCCAGCTTGTCCATCATGGCCCGGAACTGATCCCGATCCTCCGCCAGATCAATGACAGCTGGCGAAGTCCCCAAAATGCGCACCCCGTTTTTCTCCAGATCCGCAGCCAGATTCAGAGGTGTCTGTCCGCCGAACTGTGCAATCACGCCTACCGGCTGTTCCTTCTTATAAATACTCAGCACATCCTCCAGCGTTAACGGCTCGAAGTAGAGCTTGTCCGAAGTGTCATAGTCGGTAGACACTGTCTCCGGATTACAGTTTACAATAATTGTCTCAAAGCCCAGCTTCTTTAAAGCCAGCGAGGCATGGACACAGCAATAATCAAATTCGATTCCCTGGCCGATACGGTTGGGACCGCCTCCCAGAATCATCACCTTTGGCCTGTCCTCCCGGACCGGATTCTTATCTGCTGCATTGTATGTGGAAAAATAGTATGCGCTGTCCGGCGTACCGCTGACGTGGACGCCCTCCCAGGCCTCCTCCACGCCCAGGGCAATCCTGCGCTCTCTGATATCCTGCTCCGGAATCTCCAGCAGAATGCTCAGATACTTATCCGAGAATCCGTCCCTCTTGGCCTGAATAAGCTGCTCATCCCCGGGAAACGCCCCCCTGCAGGCCAGCAGCGCCAGCTCTTCCTGCGCCAGCTCCTCCATCTGCTCGATAAACCATTTCTTTACATGGGTAATCTCATGGATCTCTTCCACGGATGCGCCTTTTTTCAGCGCCTCATACATGGCAAAATGCCGCTCGCTGGAAGGATTCAGCAGCATCCGAAGTAGTTGCTCTCTGGATTTTTCCTCCAGCCTGGGCACCTGTCCCAGACCGTAACGTCCGATTTCCAGCGAACGGATGGCCTTCTGAAACGCTTCTTTATAATTTTTGCCGATGCTCATAACCTCTCCCACGGCCCGCATCTGGGTGCCCAGCCTGTCCTCCACACCCTTGAATTTCTCGAAGGCCCAGCGGGCGAACTTAATCACCACATAATCGCCGTCCGGTACATATTTATCCAATGTACCGTATTTCCCGCAGGGAATATCCTTCAGGGTAAGCCCTGCTGCCAGCATGGCGCTCACCAAAGCGATGGGGAAACCTGTCGCCTTGGATGCCAGGGCAGAGGATCTGGATGTCCTGGGGTTGATCTCTATGACAATGATCCGGTCGCTGACAGGATCGTGCGCAAACTGCACATTGGTACCGCCGATGACCTGCACGGATTCCACGATCCGGTAAGCCTGTTCCTGCAGTCTCTTCTGTACCTCCTCCGGTACGGTAAGCATCGGCGCCGCACAGAAGGAATCCCCTGTATGCACGCCCATGGGATCAATATTCTCGATAAAGCAGACAGTGATCATATTGCCGTCCGCATCCCGTACTACTTCCAGTTCCAGCTCTTCCCAGCCCAGAATGGACTCTTCCACCAGCACCTGTCCCACCAGGGAAGCCTGCAGTCCTCTGGCGCAGACAGTCCGCAGCTCATCTTTATTATATACCAGACCGCCCCCGGCGCCGCCCATGGTATAGGCCGGGCGCAGTACCACCGGGTATCCCAGTCTGTCCGCAATCTGCAGCGCTTCTTCTACCGTATAAGCCACTTCGCTTCGAGCCATCTCGATCCCCAGGGCATTCATGGCATTCTTAAATTCAATCCGGTCCTCCCCCCGTTCGATGGCATCCACCTGCACGCCGATTACCTTCACCTGATACTTCTCCAGGATTCCTGCGCTTGCCAGCTCCGCACAGAGATTCAGTCCGGACTGGCCTCCCAAATTGGGCAGCAGCGCATCCGGCCGCTCCTTGGCGATAATCTGCTCCAGTCGTTCTTTATTCAACGGTTCGATGTAGGTGACATCCGCGATCTCCGGATCTGTCATGATGGTTGCGGGATTGGAATTCACCAGCACAATCTCATAACCCATTTTTTTCAATGCCTTACAGGCCTGGGTGCCGGAGTAATCGAATTCGCAGGCCTGGCCTATAATGATTGGGCCGGAGCCTATGATCAGTACTTTCTTGATGTCTGTTCTCTGTGGCATATTATGACCTCCTGATCTTGTATCACAATGTATTCATGTTGAACCATAAGTGCATGCGTGTCAGCGCATATGAAATCCGAAGCTGACTCACTATGCTCTCTGAGTCAACATTGTACCATGTGCACAGCAACGCACATGGCACATGGCAGATGGCCATCCGGCCGTTTCCTGCCACGAATATGGTCATATTGTACCATAGATGAACCGATTTTACAAATACGAAAAAACGAATGCGTCTGTAAAAGGCTGATGTTTTCCGCCTTTTGTCTGGCGGAATCCATCAGCCCTTGCTTCTTCACAGCTTTTGCAGCCTTTTATTTTCCGGACTTGTCCTTATCCTGCTCTTTATTCTTATCCTGCTCTTTATTCTTGTCCTGCTCTTTGTCCTTATCCCGGTGGAAATATTTATCCAGTTCCTTCTTCGTTTCCTCCGGCATTCCCTTCTTCACGGGAACCACTGCCGCATTGGCCACATCCCCGATCATCCTTACGGCGAATTCCACATTCCTGCATATCGCCTTTTCGCTGAGCGTGGGCATCAGATCGTGAATGGTATGTATAGATGCCGTCACTGTCTCTCTGCTCAGTCCCAGCGCCGGAATCTCATTATCGCAGAAGGGCGCGGAATCACTGGAATGTACGCCTACCCCGAACTCTGCGGAATACCCTGTGATCTTACAATACTGCTCCGCAAATGTCTGCAGTTCCTTCTCGCCTGTGACAATGATTTTGTTTGCTCCCAAAACCGTGCCGCACATATCAAAGTTGAAACAGAACACAATCTTTTCCAGCAACTCCCTGTGCTGCTCCACATAAGCCTTTGACCCCAGCAACCCCAGCTCCTCGCTGCCGCACCAGACAAAGCGCAGGGTTCTTCTGGCGGGATGTGCCGCAAAATGCCTGAAGATCGCCAATAGTGCCGCCGTACCTGTGGCATTGTCCCAGGAACCTGTCCCCACAGGTACGGAATCATAATGAGCCGTGAGCACAATGCTCTCCTCTTTCAGATCCGTTCCCTCGATCACAGCCGTGATATTCTGGCTCTCCGGCTCTGTATTCTCCTGCTCCAGGGTCAGGTGCACCTTCTCCACTTCCTCCCGAACCAGCCAGAGCGCATCTGCCGCCGGGATAGCAAAACCGGGAATCGCCCCGTTTCTCATAAAATGCTCCCGCAGCCTTCTGGGATACATGGATGCCTCCTCTGCTGAAAAGTAATATTTCCCCTGCATTACCATAAATGCCGCGGCCTTATGCTCCGCCAGGCGCTTATAGACATTCTCATCCGCAAGCTTGTTCAGCAGCACCACCTTACCTTCCAGATCGCCGACTCCCGCGAAATCGATCTCGGACGCCTCATCCAGATAAACCAGCTCACACTCTCTGTCAATGTTGCCCGACTGCAGAAAGGGCGCACAGGGAATCTCCCGGCCGGCCGCATGCACAGAGCATTTTGAGACCTTCGCATCAGGAATCCGGAATGTCTCATATTTCCCCCAGATGTCCTCCCGGCCTGCCTCCTGTGCGGCCCGATTGACTTCTCCCATAATCAGTTCCGCCGCCTTCTTCTCCTCTGCGCTTCCGCCTATCCGGACGAAGCTCAGCTCCTTCACAATCTCCATCAGTTCTTTCATTTTTTGTCCTCCTGGATTTCTATGAATATCTCCATTATACATGACTGCCGGCAGATTACAATACTCCCGGCGGAAAACTTTTCTACTTACTCTCACCTGTTCTCATTGATCAGATTCCCCACTCTGTTCTGTATGATATCCGCCGTCCCGGACGCCGTTTTCTGCCCGTTCAGAAAAGCGCCCGCCTCCTCTTCCACAATGGTGATCACCGCCTGCTCCAGTCCGCTCCGGGGCTTGAAATCAATGCGCTCCAGCACATCCCGCAGTGCATTTGCCGCACTTTGAGGCAGCGCATAGATCTCGATTTCATTACCGTCCCTGTACAAAATCCTATGCGGCCTTTCTTCCGGTTCCCCGTCTCCCGTCATTGCATATAGCGGAGTCACGGCTTTCTCCTCCGCCCGGTCAAGCATTGCAAGCGATGTAGGAAAAGCGTCTGCGGTGCCGTCAGTCTCCTCGTTTTGCAGGAAAAAGAGCAGAAAAGCCCAGGCACCTTCCTTATTCCCCGCATTTACAGGAATCCCCAGCGCATTTTCCGCCAATACGGGAAATACCTCTCGGCCTTCTGCCGAAGGCGTCCCCCGCAAAACCGTCTCCTCTCCCAATGCCATCAGATGCTCCTGATAATCATTGTAGCCCCTCACATACATGGGCGTCATCATACTTTCCCGCAGCGTCCCGCTCTGCGGCTGCCGTCTGCGCACCCACTCCAGCAGACTGCAGAATTCCTCTCCGTCAAAGCAGCATTCACCCTTTTCCAGATCCACAAATTTCCCCAATATATATTCCCCGCAAAACTGACTCAGGATATCGTAATCCCATTGATCCGGAAACAGTCCCGCATCGGATACCTGATCTGCCGCCTCCATCACCTTTTCCATGGTCCACTCTCCCGCCTCCGTCAGCCTCCTGTCAGTGACATAGAGTCCCAGAAACCGGAAGCTCTTCGGAATGCAGGCCAGCTTTCCGTCAAAGGTATAGCCCTCCAGCAAGTTGGATAAATATGCCTCCCCCCGAATCTCCCCATCCCCCATATATTGATATAAATCTTCCAATGCTCCTGTTTCCGCATATTTGACGATATCCATGTTGGTCAGATCCACCAGATCCGGCGCCCCCTCTTCGGAAGCCAACGCGCTGTCCAGTCTCGCCTGGGCTCCTTCGTCATCCTCCGGTAAGCGCCGGATGGTAACATGGTATCTGTCGCTGGTCCGGTTGAATTTCACCACCGACTTTTCCAGATCGCCGGAAGGCGTCATGGAAACCAGAGTTACCTGCTCCTTCTGCGCTGCCTCTCCTGCGGGAAGCCTGGTCAAAAGCAGCAGGTTCTGCCGGACAGTGGACGATGCGATTTCACTCATCAGTACCAGGATGCGTTCTTCTGATAGCTGGATCACTGTCTGTATGTTATTTCTGTATACATCGCAATCCTGCCAGCACAACAGCTTTTCGCTGATGCCCGTCTCCGGATTGTACTGATACAGCCAATCATCTCCCTCCCTGATCAAAGGCCCTGTCAGCCCCTCATACAGACCGGAAGAGGACGTTTTGCCCAAAGCTTCCTTCAAATCCTTCAGCTGCATGGTCTCTCCTGTCAGGATCTCATAGGCAGCCCTGCTTCCGTCCGTTTTGTTCTCTATCAATAAATAGATTCTCCCGCCCTGTCCCTCCAGCAGATAAGCACCAGCCGTCTGAATGTCCGTCATTTCCTCCTTCAGAGAAAGCTTATCTGTCAAATTTCCTTCCCTGTCAAACCGCAGAAGAGAATCCTGATCCAGCGCGTACAGATTTTCTTCCTCATCCACTGCCAATACAGGCCTGTTAGCGGGGCCTGACATACTCTCCCAATCTCCCAGCGCAATCCGGTACACTTCCCTCCCGTCTGCCGACCGCTTGTACAGGGCAGGCGTCATGCTCTGCCAGGGACCGGCAAAATAATATATATTCCGGGCCCTGTCCACTGTAAAACAAAAAATCCGCTCGTCCCTGCCTCCCAGCAGCTCCTCCCTGGAGGCCACCAGTTCTATTTCTTCGAAATTCAATTCCCCTTCCCGCAAAATTCGATAGATTCCGCCATTCAGATAATAGAGATAATCTCCCTCTACCTTAAAACTGCACTGCGTCAGAAACGTCCCTTCCGAAAATTCACCTCCGGGCACCGCCTCTGACACATAGACATTTTCTGCAGTCCCCGTCTCTTCCTTGCCGCAGGCAGAAAGCAGCAGCCCTGCCAGAATTCCGGCCGCAGCCCAGCCGGCCCGTCTCCTCCACTTCCGAATTCCATCAATTAATCCGCTTCTTCCTCTCATTCCAATCCTCACTTGTATCCAGCTTATGGCCAAAACAGCATTTTCTTCCGTCTATTACCATCATTTCACACTGCCAACGCCTTTTGTCCCATTGATCTCTTCCATTCTACCGTAGTTTTTCCCATATTACAAGCAAAGGAAAGGCTGTACAGGATAGTTTTTCATGGTATAATGTTGACTCATAAGAACATTGAGTCAACTATTGATTCCATGTGCGCAGAGGCGCACGGAATTATGGTATAATAAATATATTTAAGCCAAGAAAGGACATCCGATGCAACCTAAAATACTCATCATAGAAGACGAAACCGACATCAATCATCTGCTGGCAGAAATCCTGGCGGCGGAAGGCTGTCAGACGCTTTCCGCCTTTTCCGGTACCGAAGCGCTCCTTTTATTGGATAGAGAAAGCCCTGACCTGATCCTCCTGGACCTGATGCTTCCCGGATTATCCGGAGAAATACTTCTCGGAATAATGCGGGAGGAGCGGCATCTGTCCATACCCGTTCTGATTCTTTCCGCAAAGGGCGCCCTGCATGACAAGGTATCTCTCCTGAAAACCGGAGCGGATGACTATATTACAAAACCCTTTGAACCGGAGGAAGTCGCCGCGCGGGTTCATGCTGCCCTCAGGCGCAGCGGCTCTGCTCCAAAGCAGCCTGATTTTCTGTCTTATCAGAATATAAAGCTCTATCCGGAATCTCGTAAAGTGACAGTCTGCGGCACCGAGATTTTCCTCACCGTCCATGAGTATGCCCTCCTGCTCCTGTTCCTGCAGGCTCCGGATAAGGTCTATTCCCGGGAAAGCCTCTATGAACTGGTATGGCAGAACGGCTACTACGGTGAGAACAACACGGTCAATGTCCATGTCAGCAATCTGCGGAAAAAGCTTCGGGATGCCGACAATTCCGGGCAGGAATATATCCGTACGGTCTACGGAATCGGTTTCCGGCTCAGGTAATGCCGCTGCATGCTTGTTTTTCCTGCTGTCAGGCATAAATTGCTTTCTTTCCATTTTTACAACTTCTTTAAAGGTTCTTTATGACTTATTAAGCCCCGAAGATTTATACTATTCTCGTCAGCAGGAGCCCGGTCCGAAAGATACGGCCCCGCTGACAGAAAGTACCCGGCCTGCGGCACATCCGTTGTCCGGCCGGAAAAGGAGGCATCAAATGAACGATTACGCCATTGAATCCAACAAAGTTTCCAAATCCTATGGCACTGTCCAGGCACTGGACAAAGTAGATCTTCATGTCAGAACCGGCAGTATCTACGGACTCATCGGGGACAACGGAGCCGGAAAATCTACCTTTCTGAAACTGTTGGCAGGGCATCTCTTCCCATCGGCAGGAGAAATCCGGCTGTTCGGACAATTTGAGGAAAAAAAGCTTCGCCGATACCGCATGCAGACAGGCGTTCTCATCGAACGGCCCGGCTATTTTCCCAACCTGACCGTAGAACAGACCCTGGAATACTATCGTATCCAGAAAGGTGTACCCGGCAAAGAAAAGGTGTCGGAAATGCTGCAGCTGACCCGATTGACAGAGAAGCGAAAAAGCAAGTGCAAAAAACTCTCCCTGGGCCAGAAACAGCGCCTGGGCCTGGCTATAGCCATGATCGGGGAACCCCGGCTGCTGATTCTGGACGAGCCTATTAACGGTCTGGATCCCAGCGGTATTGCGGAATTCCGTTCCCTGCTCCAGGATCTGAACGCAGAAAAAAAGATAACGATTCTGCTTTCCAGCCACATTTTACCGGAATTGCAGCATATTGCAACCCACTTCGGCTTTCTCAGCAAAGGACGGCTCCTGGAAGAGCTTTCCAAAGAGAGCCTGTTGGAAAAATGCATCGACTATCTGGATATTGTGGTATCGGATCCGGAGCTGTATACTGCCCTGCTGGCCGGCCGCTTTCCAGACGAAGCTTTCCAGGTACTGCCTGACGGAACAGTCCGGATCAGGCGCTGTCAGCAGGAACCGGAAGTCTACAGCCGTCTGGCCGCAGACAACGGACTCTATATCAAAGCATTGGAGCGGCACCGCTCCAGTCTGGAAAGCTATTACATGAATCTGAAAAACGGAGGAAATGAAACATGCTGAATTATCTGAAAAGCGAATTTTATAGAACGGTACGTAGTGATGAAATCCACGGAACACTCATAGGACTCCTTTTCCTGGTTCTGCTTATGAATGTGACACTGGGCCTTATGAAAAATGTGGAACACTTCCGTTACGGTATCACATCCTTCTCCTATTCCATGATTGTATCCGTACCCATGCTGTATTGTTACGTGGCCTTCGCCGTAGCCGTCATGCTCTACGAATCAGACAGACGGCGCGGCACCCTGGGCAACAGTATCGCCTGCGGGTTCTCCAGGATACAGCTGCTCGCCGGGAAATGCATCGTCTGCCTTGTCACTTCCCTTGTACTGCTGGCCATAGTGCTGCCTGTGTACATCGGAAGCGCCGTATTGCTGCTGAATCCTGCCGGCCCCACTATGGTGCAGGATATGCTTTGGGAGATCCCCGCCATGTCCCTGATTACCATTGCCTCCCAGATCCTGGCAGTCATCCTTCTGGAATTGTTCGAAAAAGGCTCTTACAGCATTCTGGTATGGCTGACCGTCATGCTGTTTTTGCCCAAGATCTTCCTGATGGCCGGAATGATACTGCCCTTCGAATCCGGGCCCATCATGGATATCGCCATGTGGATGCCTGTCAACTTCCTTCCGGCAGGAACCCGGGTCACCATGTCCGAATGCGTCACCTTGTGGAGCAGCGCGGAGGGAATGACCAGATGCCTGGTCTCCGGCGCTGCGGGAATCCTTATTTTCTCAGGTGCAGGAGTATTTTTATTAAGGAAAAAGGATCTGTCATAAGAAACAGAACCATGCTGTCTGAAACAGTGCCTGAAGAAAGGAAGAATAACATATGTACTTTTTCCCATATCCTGCGGCCCTCCTCCTTATCCTATGCTCTCCCGCGGCAATCCTGCCCGCGCTGCTGTTTGCTGCGGGGACCGGATACTTGGCTTTCCGGTATTTTTCTTTGAAGCATGCACTGCGGCAAATACACCGCGATTTATCGGAAATCCTTGAGGATATCTCCCAAAACCGGATTCTTCACCTGCCTGCGCCTGACCCGGATCTGGAAGGGCTCACGCAAACCGTCAACTCTGCCCTGGAGGAAATCCGCCGGGAAAGGCTTTCCTATGAAAAAAGGGAACGGCAGTTTCAGGGGCTGATTGAAAATATCAGTCATGATCTGCGGACACCCCTGACGGTAATCCTGGGCTATCTGAAGTGGATGAAGCACACTGATTCTACGAAATCTCCCTCCTACCAAAGCAGGCCGCCGGCTCTATCTCCGGAAACGCCTCTGCAGACCGGTTCACAGGATACCCGTTATACCCTGGATATTATAGAAAAGCACGCCCGTGCCATGGAAAAACTGGTCTCCCAATTTTACGCCTTCTCCAGGCTGCACGCCCAGGACTATGCCCTGGAACTGCAGCCGGTGGACATTTGCCGCATCCTGCGGGAAAGCATTGCCGATCACTGCCGGATCCTGGAAGAAAGCAATCTGGAAATCCGCAGCCGCCTGCCGGAACACGCTGTCCTGATCCAGGGCAATGCGGATGCCCTGGAACGTATTTTTTCCAATCTCCTGCAAAACGCCGGACGATACGCCCACAGCAGCCTGGAAATCCTCCTGGAATCAGAAGATCTCCAGAACATCCGCGTTATCTTTCAAAACGACACGACATTGATCCGCGAAACCGATATACCGCATCTGTTTGACCGTTTTTACAAAAGCGATCCTTCCAGGAGGCAGGGAGGTTCCGGCCTTGGACTCACTGTGGCAAAATCCCTGGCAGAACTGATGAACGGCAGCTTAACCGCAGAACTTTCCGGGCAGGCGGCAGCGGATGGCAAACCGGTTCCTGCGCCTTCCCCGAAAATGGCATCGGCTGACCGCACCGCAGCAAAAACGTCCGAAATTCCGGAAGCCGCCGTGATATGCTTTACACTAACCTTTCCAAAACCGAAAAAACTTCCGTAACCTTTGAAAATAACGGGGGATAATGGTATACTGTCCTTATCCAAGGCAGAGAACGGCCGAATGGCCATCTGACATGAGCGTTGCTTTGCTCATGTTATACTGTCCTTATTCAAAAAATTGGGAGGATCGTACTATGAAGGATTCCAAAAAACAAATTATTCTCTTAATGACAGACGCAACCCGCCAGGACATGCTGGGCTGCTATGGCAATCCGGACATGCATACGCCGAATCTGGACCGTCTGGCGGAAAACGGCATCCGCTACCAGAATGCCTACACCTGTCAGCCGGTCTGCGGCCCTGCACGCTCGGCCCTGTTCACCGGCACCTATCCCCACTCCAACGGCAGCTTTGCAAACTGCATCCCCCTGGGGGCAAATGTGAAGACCATCGGACAGCGCCTCACAGACAACGGCATCCGCACGGCTTATATCGGAAAGTGGCACCTGGACGGAGGCGACTATTTCGGCCTGGGCGCCTGCCCGGAAGGATGGGATCCGGAATACTGGTATGACATGCGCTGCTACCTGGAGGAACTGACAGACGAGGAACGCCTGGCCTCCCGGGACAGCGCCACAAGCGGAAAAAATATTTCCGCGGACTTCACTTTCGGCCACCGCTGCGTGAACCGGGCCCTGGACTTTCTGCAAAAACACGGGGAGGAAGATTTCTTCCTGACGGTTTCCCTGGACGAGCCCCACGATCCCTGTCTCTGCCCGGAGCCCTATGCATCCATGTTTGCAGGGTATGAATTTCCCAAATCCCCCAATGTCTGGGATACCCTGGAGGGAAAGCCTCAGTACCAGAAATACTGGGCCGGAAAAAATCGGGAGACTGACCGGGATGCCCTGAAAATCCATGTATCCGGATTCCTGGGCTGTAATTCCTTTGCAGACTCCGAACTGGGCCGGGTACTGGACTGCATTCGGACCTGCGCCCCGGAGGCAATGGTCATCTACACCTCGGACCACGGCGACGGCATGGAAAGCCACTGTCTGCATGCCAAGGGTCCTGTGATGTACAATGAAATCGCCCGGATTCCGCTGCTGATTGCAGGTCCCGGCGTTCCCCGGGGCGTGGTGGACGAACACCCGGTGAGCCACATCAACCTCCCCGCCATGATTCTGGAATATATGGGGCTCTCTGTTCCCAAAATCTTTGAGGGAAAAAGCCTTCTCCAGGAGGTATATCATCCGGAAATACGGACAAACGACTATGTTATTACGGAATTTACCAGATATGAAATCGATCACGACGGCTTCGGCGGGCTGCAGATGATGCGGGCCATTTATGACGGACGCTACAAGCTGGCAGTGCATCTGTTGGATCCGGTGGATGAATTTTACGATACACAGGAAGATCCTTACGAAATGAAAAATCTGATCCGGGACGAGACCTATGACGAAGAAAAAGTCCGTCTCCACAGGCTGCTGTTGGATTGGATGAACACCACCAGGGATCCCTTCCGTGGGTACCAGTGGGAACACAGGCCCTGGCGCAAAAACCTGGAAGAGCCCACCTGGCGCTATACAGGCTACACCAGACAGCGGGAAAACGAAGAATATGAGCCCAGGCAGCTGGACTACTGCACCGGACTGCCCATGGAGGAGGCCGTAAGGCGCAAGTAAAGCGGAGAGCTGAAGGGCTCTCAGGGATTGCCCGCGGAAAAACGATACGCAAATTGGCCGAAAGGAATGTGGCTGGAGGCTTCCGGCATCCGTGAGGAGGATTACTTCCCCACTGTCTTTGCCGCCTGGGTTATTACGGAGAAGACACTTCGGAAGAGAAACTTACGGAGTACAGGGAGACGATTCAGGAGGCTAGGCCCCTGCCCCTGCGGACCAGGCCCATCCTTACGATCATCCTGGAGGAGGCGGAGGATTATTTCAATGGAAGCAAGGGTGTGGATGAAATCACGAAGGTGGTCAACAACCGGGTGCAGCTGTACCTGGATGAAGGGAAATAGACCCGCAAAGGCAGCCGCTCCGGTCAGTGGCTGCCCGCTTCCAAAAGCCCGTTCTCAAATAAAGTCCTGAGTTCAAACCTCCGTTCCCTTTCCTCAAAGCGGATCATCACCCAGTTTTTCTCCATCTCTGTAATCACGCCCTTCCCAAACTTCTTATGTACTACAATCAACCCTTCTCCCAGGGCTTCACAGAACTGCGCAAAAGTGCCTGCGGAGAAGGGCTTCCTCTCCTTCCCTTCCAAAATCCCTCCGTACATGGCTGTTACGCCAGCAGCGGGATTACCCGCTTTCTCCTGTGCCCGCCCGTAAAGAGATACCGGATTCTGTCGGCACGAAGCCGGAATATCCGCTTTGTCCTGCACCTGCGCGGAAAGAGTCTGCGCCATGCCCTCCATAAGTTCTCTTCCGAACACAGATTTCTGGTTCACCGTGAACAAGAACAGGCGCTCCTTCGCCCGGGTCACTCCCACATAGAACAGGCGCCTCTCTTCTTCATACGCCTCCAGGTCTCTGTCCTCCCTGGATTTCACGCTTCCGTATGCCGCGCTCCCATCCTGCCGTACAGGGACAGCCATATGCCCGTCTACGTCTGCCGGTCTCATACCTGCCAGACTTTTATCTGCATACCTGGCGCTTATCGCCCCCTTTCCCGCCATGCCCGGCTTTGAACCATTGCGGCTGCCCCCCGCTCCCCGGCCGGAACCCTCCCCAGGTTCCGGCATCCGTTCCGGAAAAATACCGTCGATCACGTCCATCAGGTACACCGTATGGTATTCCAGTCCCTTACTGGCATGAATGGTTGACAGGATAAATTTACACTCCGGATCGTTTTCTTTTCCTTTGATGATCTCCTGCAGCTCCGCCAGGCGCTCCACCAGGCGCCGGGGCGAATCCTCGTTCCTCGCCAGGGCCCGCAGGACAAACAGCCTGCCGTCCCCCAGACCGGACCGTTCCAGATAGTCCCCGTAGCCCAATTCACGGACAATCCGGTTTACCGCCCGCTCCGCCGTGTCTTTCAGCAGCCCCTTCAGGCCGGACCGAACCGCCATGCAGCTCTCCCTGGTCTTTGACTGCAGTTCCCCGTGAAAAATCGCCGCCTGCAGAACATCCATATCCTTCTGCCTGCTGATCTCGCAGATCCGAACCGCATTCTCCTTGCTGATATAGGTTGAAAGCTTATAATAAACCTGCAGAAACAAATCCGTGTCCCTGGGATTTTCCGCGAAAAGAATGATGTTCTGTATATCCAGAACCACCCGGTGGGTAAAAAAAGCCAGTTCCGCACTACGGATACGATAGGGAATGCTCTGTCGCTCCAGCAAGTCTACCAGGGGCAGCGCGCTCTCGTTGTCCCGGTAAAGCACTGCCGTCTGGATCCTGCACCCTTCCGCCACCTTCAGCAGGTAACGGTACTGGACACTGCGGCCTTTCACGTCCAACTCCCGGATCTCCGCGCCCTCCGGACGGGCCGCCCGCATGTGCTTCTCCCGGCGCAGGGTATTTTTCCGGATAAAGCGGTCCGCCGCCTCCACGATTCTGGCATTGGAGCGGTAATTTTCCTCCATCAGCAGCACCCTGGCTCCGGGATGGTTCTCCTCAAAGGACAGCAGGGCCTCCGGGTAAGCCGCCCGGAAGCCGTAGATGCTCTGGTCCTCATCCCCCACCATAAACAGCTGATCCCGCTCCCCGGCCAGGATCCTGATAATCTCATGCTGAATCTTCGATGTATCCTGGGCTTCGTCCACGCAGATGTAGGGATAGCGGTTGCGGAAATACTGCAACGTCTCCGGGCTCTTCCGCAAAATAGCATAAGCATATGTCATCTGATCGTCATAGTCCATCAGCCCCCTGCCCCGCAGCTCCCCGCAATAGGCGCCGTAGATCTCGGAAATCCGGAACTCACAGCCCTCCTCCAGCTGCCGGATTTCTTCCCCGGTGAGCATCCGGTTCTTAATATAGGTGATCATGGTGCGGATATTTTTGATATCGCTTCCCGCCGCATAGCCGCCCTCTGCCTTCTGATAAATGGCAGACAGAATGGAAGCCAGAATCTTCTCGTCCGTCACCAGGGAAAAGGCATTTTTGCCGATAAGCCGCCCATAGTACTGGATAATTCTGGCACAGACGCCGTTAATGGTGCGGAATTCCAGGCGGGCACCCATTTCCTCCCCAAAATAAGAGCGAAAACGGGCCGCCATGTCCCCGGTGGCGGCCACTGTGTATGTCAGTGTCAGAATCTGCTCCGGCGCAATCCCGGCACAGTAAATCATATAGCCCAGTCTTGTAATCAGAACCGTAGTCTTCCCGCTTCCGGGTACCGCAAGCAGCAGCACCGGCCCCTCCACGCTGCGGACGGCCTCTGCCTGCTGCTCGTTTAACCGAATCTGAAACCTGGTGCAAAATTCCCCATATGTCATTTGTACTATTCCTGTTTTCCGCTTTTTTCACCGGAATGCGCCCGGCTGTCTGTGCGCCCCTCTCCCGGCTGCTAACATTATAACATCCTTCCCCTTTGCCCGCAAGCAGACCTGCAAATCCGCCCGGGACAACGAGATAAATAAGAGGTTGTCGAGGCAGTAAAATTATGGTAAACTAAACTTGGCAATGATTACAAGTATAATGCACATTCAGGAAGGATTTCATATGAAGCGTTTTGTTTTTGATAATCTTATTTATAGATCTAATGATCATTCATTTCTGCTTATGAACTTAATCAGTTTCCGCCGTGAGATTATTACAAAATACATGCTGGATAGATTGGTCTTGATAAAAAGTAAACTTAATTCAGGAAAAGCGCTTTCCGGTGAAGAATAAAATATCTTAGATTTTTTTCATGAGAAAAAACAGATATTACCGCCAGAAATTGTGGAAGAAGTTGATAGGCAATCCGAGGAAAAGGCGGCACTTCATCTGTCAAAATTTCCGGTCAAATCTATCACATTTAATTTGACCCATGCCTGCAACTTTAATTGTGATTATTGCTATCAGAAAAAATACAAAAATAAGCCGGAATATAGGCAGAATATGAACGTGCAGGATATTGTATCCATTATGGAGTACCTATGCCTGCCATATTTTGGTGATACCGATCTCGATGAAATTGTGGTAAGCGGCGGAGAGCCGCTTCTTCCGGCTAATATTGATACAATCAATTATATCTGCAAACATGCGGTGGCCAAAAAGAAGATATTATATACAAACGGCATTAATATTCTGGCATATAAAGATCAGATTTCTTTTGATGCTTTTGATGAAGTCCAGGTATCCTTGGATGGTTCGGATGCTGTGATCAAAAAGATTAACCATTATGCCGATTCCTTCGACAAAATTATCGGGGGGATCAAATACTTGCAACAAATGAATAAGTCCATCAGGATAGCAACCATATGGACAAAAGAACTGCGCAGTCACTTAAAGGAATACATAGAACTATTGGTAAAAAGCAACATACTGGATCAGCCGGATACCACGTTAAGATTTGTCTTGGCAAAAGATTATCATACAAGCGGCGGCATAGACGAGCATTTTTATGATTGGGATGAGATAGTGGCGGACTTGGAAACGTATAACCCCCTTTTAGGCACAATCAACAATTATTTGGAACTTCCAGTAGAACTCAGGGAACTTGAGGGGTATCTCCATAGACCTGTAAATAAAAGACAGAGCATCAAATATAAAAGATGTGATATAACAAAAACAATTCCTATGATTTGTGAACCAAATGGGGACATATACTGGTGCCTGTGCCTGGATGGCGAAAGCGGCAAGATAGGGAACTATAAAGAAAAATTTTTTGACAAGGATAAAGTAGAAATTTTAGGCAACAGAACGATATTCAAGATAGAACAGTGCAGACAGTGTAAGCTTCGTTATTTATGCGGAGGCGGATGCATACTCCCGTTGACGAGCGGCGACGTTGAAATATATCAGCCGGCATGCGGATCATTTAAAAATCCTTTTATCTGGGAGAACTTAGAGAAACTTATATGAGGAAGGCATAATGATCATGAAATTAATTCATAATCTGGTCATCATTGATTTAAAAAATGAGGAAGAGGATATTTTGCTTGCAAATGGCATCAATGGCTTTGTGGACATAGTTCACCGTAAGGAACGTGCAATCATCGAAAAATGGATACAGGAAGATAATATAATTCCTGCCGGAGAGGAAGAAGAGAGGCTGTATGGACTTTTAGAAAAACGGCAGTACCTGCTCCCACGGGAAGAAGAAGAAAAAATCAAAAAACAGATTATTGAAAAACTTAAAAAGCGTAACCAACAGAAAACGCCGGATATGGCATGGTTTGTCCTTACCTATCGTTGCAATTTTCACTGCCCTTATTGTTATGAGAATACAGTCAAAAGTGAAAAAACGATGACTGTTGAAATGATAGATAAGGTATTTGAAATCAATCCGGATTTAAAGCGGATTGGTTTTTTTGGAGGAGAACCGTTCCTGCCGGAAAACAGAGGGTTGGTAGAATATATTCTCCGAAAAGCGCCCAACGCCAATTTTTATGCCATCACAAATGGATTTTATTTGGAAAACTACATGGATTTATTACAGTCAGTTCGTTTTACGAATATACAGATTACGCTTGACGGCACAGAAAACAACCATAACAAAACACGTTTTGAGATAAAAGGGCAACCAACTTATGATAAAATCTTATCAGGGATTCAAAAATGCCTGTCAGCCGATATCCCTGTTACCATACGAATGAACCTGTCTTCGGAGAATTTTGAGGATCTTTTAAGAGAGAAGTCCATTATCGAATCCACAGATTGGGGAAGAAAGGCAAAGTTTGAAATACAGCCATTGTTTCAATGTGGAAAAAATGAGGGAAACAGGCTGTATGAGAAGTTAATAGAACAGGATACGAAAGGTATGCCAGGGGCAAATCAAATTTTGACAAAAATGATGCCTTTGACTAATTTCTTATATAGCGGAACCAGGCTGCGCCCCATTATCAGGGCATGTGATCCGGAAGGAACGACTAGGTTTTATGATGCTTATGGCGACATTTATAATTGTATTCTGGCAGTCGGACAGCGTTCAAAGGCAGTCGGCACCTATTACCCAAAGCTTGACTTAAAAGAGAAAAGCTTTTTAACCAGAGATATTACAACGATTAAAGAATGTATAACCTGTAAAAACGCATTGTTCTGCGGAGGAGGGTGTCCGAACGGTATACCGGATAATTGGGATATTTATTCACCAAACTGTTATAATTTCATTAACGAAGCAGAAAATATGATACCAGCCATATTCAACCTGAAACAGAAGGCTAAATAAAATGCATAATAATATTTTGATCCTTGCGGACATGGAAGGCTGCTCCGGAATCACAGATATGAGGAATTACGAAATCTGCCGGAAAAAAATGATAGAAGAGACAGAGAGAGTCATTCAATTAACGGAAGAATGTGGAGATGCGTGCATAACGATAGCAGACTGCCATAATGACGGAAAAAATGTTGTAGAATACTTCTCTGCAAAAGGCTATGTATGCTATGAGCATATCTGGTCAATACAAAGGTTGGAAAAGTATGATTGTGCCATGCTGATTGGGTTTCATCCAAAGAATGGGAATGCCGGGTTCTGCCCGCATACCATCAGGCCGGATGTCGAGGAACTCTTTTTGGGTGAAAAAAGTATCGGAGAAGTAGAACTGGTCATAAATTGGCTTGCAGGACATGGCGTACCCGTCGTCTTTGTCAGCGGTGATAATGCGGTTAAGAAAGAATTGGATGGCTATGATTGTGAATTCTATGCATCAAATGAAGCCGGAAAAGAGGCGTTTGCCAGACAGGCACTATTAGAGAAAACGAGACCGCATATCAAGAAGGCACTAGAATTACCCAGAGAAAGGAAAACTCATTACGATATTTCTCAAATCAAAATAAAATTGATAGGTGAAAGCTATTATAAATGGTTACCCCATGAACTATTTTCTACAGATAATGGAATGGTGGTTTTCCGGGACACAAAAAGCTTTATATCTTCGATTCTTTATTTTTGCCGGTTTCTGAATATCGCGGAGGAGTACCAAAGGCTACGAATGCGATGCTTAGTGCAGAATATCAAAAAATGCAGTGTCTGTATAGAAAATGACCGCAGAGGAAAGGAATTATTAAACCAAAAAGATTGGAGAGCGTTATCAGATAAAGAGATAAGCTATTTATACAGTTTATTACAATAAAAATGAAAAGGGGAAGGTCTATGAATAAAAGAAAGTTTTTATTAGCCGTCGCCATATCGGCAATGTTGGCCGCATGCGGCGCTGATAACGGACAGGAAGACTCCACACTGCGTCCAGGTATAGAGAGCGCTGAAAAAGAACCGGAAGAATCTCATTTGGAGGCAGAATTGCCAGAAGATGAGACAGCAACGGCAAAAGATGGGGCCGATTCGGAACCGGAACTGCCGGAGAACGAAACGGAAATAGAAGAATCTAATTTAGAATCAACTGCAGGCAGCGAAGATGCCGCATTAACGGAACGCATTTATGAAGCGGATATCATTTACTACGATGAAGCCTCTGACGGACTGCATCTTCGGAAAGATGTGGAAAAGACGCAGACAGACTATGCCGTCTACTATTTTGAACTCCCCATCGAAGCACAGGAGCGGGATGCCTGCATTACGGCTACGGACAGGATGCTTTCCTGCATTGACGGGGAACTGCCGGACATTGAGATCGCAGTATTGCAGCAGGAATCCTATGACGGCATTTCCATTTCCGGCAACCGGCTGTATCTTCCGCCGCAGTCCTGGGACTCTGCGGATTATCTTGCCAAAGTTCTGCTTGCGGGCTGCGGCGGGTGGGGAAACTACGGGATGGCATACGGCTATGCGGACTATTTGTGCAAGACTGCAGAAGCGGAAAATGGTAAGGCTCACCCCGGCAGGCAGGAGACGGACTGCTTTGAGGCCCTAAGCACACCGGAATTCTATGACATGAATCTGCTGTGTTTCGACGAAAAATTCGTATCCCCCCAGGACGTGGAAGCGGCAAAGAATAATGCCTGTCTGTTTGTGAATGATTATCTGTCAGGCCATTCGGAAGATGAGCTTATGGAGCTGTTGAGAGCTTCCGGAACTACAGAGGGCATAGTCCGGGCAAATGAAGTTCTGGAGGAGTTTTATGCGGAAAACGGCGCGGAATGCAGCCTGACGGAGATGCGTTATCAGCCTGGTGGGGCAAAGGCAGAGTATGCGGCAGCCTGTGAATATGCATGTTTCTATATCTATAAGGACTGGCAGGACAGGTTGTGGGAGGCGGATCCGAAAGTGTCGGAGAACTTCCTGCATGAAGATTACACGGAGGTCAGGGAGTTTTTTGAGTGCAATACGCATCAAATGCAACAATACCAGGAGCTTTTTGGTTTTGATAACTATAACAATGCACTTTCCGTTTATTTGAAAAACATCAAGACTCCATCAGCCCGTTCTTATTATAGTGGTTCACATGAGCATGCGATATATTTGGAAAATGTGAGTTCACTGATGCATGAGTATATTCATGCTGTAATGGTTGGGCGTTTCGATGATTGGGGAAACAATTGGAAGACGGAGGGTTTCGCTACCTATTTTAGTTATAAATATAATCTGTATATGAATGATTACTTGAATACTGTCTGGAATAATGCTGTTAATTCGATAAAATATGTGCAGGAGTATATTGATACAATTAAAAGACCTATTGATATGAAAACGGATTTCCGTGAAATGGAAGACATTATGGTTCATGCATATGGGCAAACGAATCCGGACGATTCCTATCAGTCAGGCTCTTCCTTTATTGGCTATTTAGCAGACTTATATGGAGAATCGGCTGTTATCACTTATGTATGTTCTGATAATGAATATAATGCAGAATGGGATAAGTCTTATGATGAATTGGTACGGGGATGGAGGAAGTATATCATAGATAATTATTCACAGTACAGTACAATTGAAACACACGGATGACAGTTATATAAGGGGACTTTCATCTCTCGGATGAAAGTCCCTTACAGTTTACCAAGGCACCAAACTGCAGGTGCTGTTGACAGAGCTGCGTCACTAGGGCTGCAAGCATAATAAGAGCCTCCTCCCTCATTCGGGCAATCATCTGTAAGATGATTTATCTCCCGCAAATTGTGACGCACATCTGACGGAAAGCAATTTTCAAACACGCTCTACCGAACAACAATCCGCAGATCCCCGCTGACCGTAGAAACCGTAACCGCATTCTCCCCATCGCCGTACTGGCCCCGGGCCTGGTTGCCCTTCTTATTAAAGTGAAGCACATCGTCGAAGAAAGTACTGCAAGCCCCACTGGTGGAGTCGAAATCCAGTGTAAGGGACGCTTCTTCCGGCAGCCCCAGCCCCACTTCACCGCTGGTTGTGGACACCGCCAGATCCCCGGCAAGCGCTTCCAGAGAGATCCGCACATCCCCGGAAATCGTCCCTGCCCTGCCCCATCCGGTCCCGTTTAACAATGCCACTTCGCCGCTGGTACTCTTCACATGAAATTCGCCCTCCAACAGCTCAAGCCGTATATCCCCCGAGGTACTCTCCGCTTCAAACCGTCCCTTCCCCTCTTGGATCCGAACCTCACCGCTTGTAGTGGACAGATTCATATCGCCCTGTATGATCCCCAGGGAAATGTCTCCGCTGGTGGTGGTTACAGCCGTCTCTCCCTGAATTCCATCCACCCGGATCTCACCGCTTGTTGACGACACCTTTGCCGCCCCATCCACCTGTCCCAGGCTGATATTCCCGCTGGTAGTGGACACGGCAGTCTGCCCCGCCAGAGTCTCCATCCGGATATCGCCGCTGGTGGAAGAGACCTTCAGCTCCTCCGCCTGCACATTTGGAAGATATATGTCCCCGCTTGTACTGGCCACGGAAAATACTTCCCCTCCCCCAAGAGGAATCTCGGACCGCACATCACCGCTCACCGTCCTTACATAGAGTTCCTCCAGTCCTTCCGCAAAGCCCGCGGGCAGATACACTTCCGTATAAGCATCCCATCCGCGAAGGGAGAAAAATACAAAGCGGTTCCTGTTGACCCCTTTCACCAGGATGTCCCCGCCCTCCTGTTCCACCCTGGAGATCTGCTTCTCCTCGGGTTCGAAATTCATATACTCCCGGATCACTACACTTTCCCCTTCTCCCTGGTAAAAAGTAACATCATTGAAGGTCATGCTGTAGTCGATCTTTAAACCACGGATTTCTTCCACAGGGATTTCCTTCTCCAGTACCAGATGATACTTTCCCTGGACATCCCATCCCTCTCCGCCGTTCCATCCCCTGCCATTAAGGGCGAGCACCAGAATGGCGCACAGGCAGATGCACACCCCTGTAAAAAACAAAATCCCTGCAATTTTTATCTTTCTCATATCAATCCTGCCTTCCTAAACACTGTCCGATATGCCTGATAAGTCCCGGTCCGGAAAATCCTACGATTTACTCTCTGACTTCAGGCTGAAAACCAGAAACAGCACAGCCTGGGCACATCCGCCCATCAGAAAAGCGATCCAGGTCACTCCCCATTCCTGTGTCACAAAGCTGACGATAAAATATACAATCAGGGTTGCCAGCCATATGATGGCGCTGATGGAACCCTTGAGGGCCTTTTCCCGGTTTCTGGCCCTGCGTGCCTCCTGGTAGGACTCCACCATGTTCTTCTCCTTTTTGCCATAATCCGGGTACATATTGGCAGCGTACACCAACAGGCAGGTGGGCGGAATGCACAGCAGCCCCGCCGCAATCATCCCGAACATCCCCAAATCCGGCGCACTGTAGAAATAACTCTCCGAAATGATCATCCAGGCAAACAGCACCACCCCGGCAAGAATATAGAGCCCTATGGCAGCGGCTTTGAGTATGGCCTTCTTCCTCCTGTCCTCCTCGGACAAAAACAGATCCGGCTCCTCCAGTTCATGAAACAATTCTGTCACATCCCCTATGGATGCAGTCACCATCTGCCAGGCATCCTCCTCCTGATACCCTTCCCCGATCAGATCCTGGTATTTCTCTATGGTATTCTGCGTCATCTCCTCTTTTAAGTCCATGGCCTTTCTGGTTTTTGGTGCTCCTGCAAAAAGTCCGTCAATATGTTTTCTGATCTTTTCTTCCATGCTCTTCTTCTCCTTTTTCCTCTTTCCTACACAGCATAGCCTGACATGCCGTATTAGTCCGGCGTATGTATTATCCTCTCTTCTGTCCCTTTTTCCGGCTTTTCCGCATATACCGGCAAAATCCTGCCTCCCGGTTCCGGCACCGTCCTGCCCTCGCGTTCCCAGCCGTTCACCGTAGCAGCTGATCGATGACAGCCTTGGCCTCCTCCCAGTCCCGCTTATACGCCCGGTAGGCCCTGCGCCCGTCTTCCGTGATAGAATAATAGCGCCGCCTGGCCCCTACCTTCTCATCACCCCAATAAGTGCGTATATAACCTGCCTGCTCCAGTCTGCGGAATGCGGAATACAGCGTAGCCTCCTTCAGCTCGCACTGGTTGTCCGTCTTCTTCATGATATCCTTATTGATCTGATAACCATAACTGTCCTTCTCCAGAAGATGTGCCAGGATAATGGCTTCCGTATGTCCCCGTAAAATATCGGAGGTAATTGACATAGGTTTTTCCTCCTTTCTTTTTACATCATACTGCACTATACCTCGTCTGTCAAGGTATATTTTCCTATGAAATATATTTTTTCTGAATATATTAAAATCCCCGACATCGGCAGACGGACATATCAGATTTTTCCGTAGCCATGTTTTGTCAGGTTCTCCGATGCCCATGTATACTCTGATCAACAAGCTTGGATTGTATAACACCAGATGGGCCATCGTCCTGCCGGTGGGGCAGCCCCCTACTATATTATCATCACCAGAACCTTTTTAGCATCCATCCCCGACAACATAGAGTGGATGGGGCGGCGTGTTACCCGGACTTCCCTTCCACTTCAATCTTCCCGGAATCCGGATTGATGATTGCCGTAAATGATAAAGTATGATAAACTGAATCAAGAGGATAAGACTATCCGAACTCTTGAAAGGAAATATGAAACCGCAAAATGCCAGACCGGAAAGCCTTCGAAAATGCGAAACAAAAAGTGATCGGAATAGACAGACAGCGTCTCGGCATCGGCACCCTGTCAGAGAAAACCGTTCATGCCATTCTTAAGAATTACTATGAACCGGACGAGGATCACCAGGAAATCCCCATTCAAAATTATGTGGCAGATATCTATGCAAACGGAGAGATCATCGAGATTCAGACCAGGCAGTTCGACAAGATGCGCGGAAAACTCACTGCCTTCCTGCCCATGTATCCGGTGACCATCGTCTACCCTATTCCCAGGGAAAAATGGCTCATCTGGATAGATGAGGAAAGCGGAGAACTGAGCAAAAAACGAAAATCGCCCCGGAAAGGCACGCCCTACACCGTCTTCCCGGAGCTGTACAAGATCAAAATGTTTCTGAAGGATCCGAACCTGCGTCTGCGCCTTGTCCTTCTGGATATGGAAGAATACAAGCTGCTCAACGGCAGGAGCCGGAATCGGAAAAAAGGCGCCAGCCGTTATGACTGTATTCCCACGGAGCTGGTGCAGGAAATCGAGATAGACGATCCCAGAGATTTCCTGCAGTTTGTTCCCCTTGAACTGGAGGGTGCCTTCACCTCCAAAGATTTCGCAGCTGCCGCCCATATCCCCCTGTCTCTGGCTCAGATTGTATTAAATATCCTGCTTCATATGGAGACGGTCAGCAGAGTCGGCAAAAGCGGCCGACTTTACCTTTACGAAACCATTGATATCTGACCGCTTACATATCCTTCCCGTAGATTCCGGCCAGCCAGTAAATCACATGGGATGCAAATCCGTGATTGCAGCTGGCCGTGGGGCTGTCATGTTCCCAGAGAGTCCCCGTCCGCTGTGCCATGGCTGCAAAATATCCCCTAATATTGTCTACCACATCCTGATACTGTCCCTCTCGATACAACAGTTCAATCCGCAGATAATTTCCGATAAAAGCGTTGGCATATGCCACCTGGGGATACTTTCCGGTATGTTTCCTCTGGGGCCCGAAATCCTTGTTCAGCACCTCCCAGAGTCCGGCATCTTCCTCACAGTCGGCCGTCCCGGTGAAAAAAGCGTAATATTGACAGACTTCCGTACAGTTTCCCGGATTGATCAGCACATTCCCCTCTCTGCGCTCGTTATCCGTAAAGAAGCCGTTCTTCAGAGAGCGTTCCCGAATTGTTTCGCGAAGCTTTTTTGCCTTTTCCCGCAGACTCTCGTCCCCATACAGAGACGCCATGGCAAGCAGCATCCGCATATAGAGCATATTGGTGGGGAAATTCACATCCTGCACCACATCCTCGTCATTGGCTCTGGACCATTCCACGAAAACCCAGCCGTCAAGCCCTTCCAGAAGCCCATATTCATTTTCAAAGCGATTAAAATATGCTGCCAGCCCATAAACCTTCTGCCTCGCACGTTCAATCAGCTCCCGGTCTTTGCTTCTGTCCAAATACTCCTCCAGCTCCAGCACAAACCACATGGCCCAGTTGGGGATAAACACCCCGTCCGCATGATCCGCAGGATAGCACATGGGAAGCATACCCCCCGGCAGATGCTCGAAATACTGCGGCAGGAGGAAATTTTCCAGGAAAGCCTTCTCCAGTACCGACTCTCCGGTAAGGACATACTCCACTCTGGCGGTAAAGAAGCTGTCACAGAGCCACCCTGCCCGCTCTCTGGAAGGACAGTCCGTAAAAATGTCCACCGCATTGGACAGATAGGATTCCTCTGCCGCCTGATAAATCCGGCGAAGGACCTGGTCCTCGGGCAGTCTGACACGGTAGGCCGTCCTCGGATGCCGGTACTGTATCATATCCATATCTTCCACCACAGCGCTGCCCTTTACCACAATCTGTACATACTTCATGGTATAAGGTGCAAATGCCATGGTAGTATGGCTTCCGGCATCCAGCCTGTACCGGAGACAGTTCACGGAAGACATCCGCATACAGTCAAGCTTCCCATTCTCCAATATCTCATCGAATAATAGATAGACAATACACGCTTCTTCGCATTTTATCCTTGCTCTCAAGAAACCGGTGGCATTAAAAGGAAAACGGTACAGGCCATATCCGTCCTTCAGTACTAGGGGAAACATATCCCCTTCCCCTTTCGATAAAGGCACCGGACAAATACCTCCGACCTCATCTGCCAGATGTACCTCCTGCTCCTGTCTCCGATACCCGTTCATACCCGGTTTCTTCTCCCAGCTCTGCAATACCTCCTGCAATACCGGACGAAACTCTGCCTGCCCGGTCTCTTCCAAAGCCTGTACCGGCAGTCGCTCATACTCCGGCACCCTTACGCTGCGCTTTCGATAAAACCGCTCTCCCGATGCAGCTACTATAGGCTGTTCATAGCCGCCGAGCCCTTCCCAGCCGGTCTCCGTATAGAAGCCTGCTTTCTCTGCCCGCAGATCATAGCATTCCACAAATGCACGCTGGAAGCTGTACCTGCCTACCTTCCTCACACGCTGCTTCAGATCATAGGCCTGAAGCCTGTCCCCCTGCCCCACTGCACAGGAACCGGTACCGGTGCAGCACACTGCTTCGCCGTCCCGGATAAATTCCGCCGTGACAAAGGAGGACTGATCCAATGTGTCATAGGTATTTACGTTATACCCCACAACTTCTATCACCACCACGTTCTCCTTTTCCGTCAGATAATCCCTCAGCCCTATCCGGTCCACACAGTAATAACGATGGGCTGTCCTGGCCGGTCCGGCGCATAGAAATCTGCCGTTTACCCATAGACGGAAAACAGTAGATGCCGCCAGATAAAGGCAGATATCGCCCGCCGGCAGCACAGCCCGGAATGCCAGTTCGCAGTTTTTCTCCTTCTCTCTCCCGACAGCCCAGACTGCCTCCGCTTTGTGAAAATAAAATGCTTCCATAGATTCTCCTTTCTCCACCCACCGTTCTCATCTAAAGCCGTACAAATTGCCTCCGAACCCTCAATCCAGTCCCACAATCCCGTCCACCGGCAGGGACATAACCACTCCCTGGGCCTTGCTCTGCATGCCGCATTTCCTGCCGATCTCCTGCATGATGGCCAGCTTATCCTCCTTGGTGGCCAGGATAATGACTACTTCCCGTTCCTCCTGCACGCTGATCTTCCAGAATTTCATAGCCTCCTGGCTTCCGATACGTCGGCTGTGGAATACCGTGCCGCCGGAAGCCCCTTTGGGCCTGGCCGCATTCATCACATCCTCGCTGAATCCCTGATTAACGATCACCATGATCATGCTATATTCGTGATCTGCCATATCCGCTTCCTTCCTCTCCGATGTTTTTCCGGTTTGTTCCGGTTCCAGATTCTCCGTCATCTGGACAAGGTGCCCGCTTCCGCCGGACATATAGACGGTAAATGCGATACCGGTATTGGGCATTCCAAGATGCAGCTTTTTGCGCAGCTTCCGCATCATTTCATCCGCAAATACTTTCGGCATCATGCTCATCAGGATATTCTTGTCCACCCCGTCCAACCCCAGCATGTCCATGACATCGCTGGTTGCAGTCCCCTGTGCATGAAAAATATACTGCATGGGGACATTCCCTTCCTTAAACAATCCTGTCGCCTTGTTTACCAGCTTCGGCGTGGCAATCAGGAATAACATGCGAAAAGCAAACCTTTTATTGTCCGCCATCTTCATCGTCCTCCTCAAATTCAATGATGTCATCCATAACATCCAACGCTTCTGCCTCCTGTACAGGAGCTGTTCCGGCCAGCTTCATCTTGTACTGATATACAATTCCCATCAGCTGTATGGCAATCAGAGGCGTCAGCGCCACCAGCGCCACCACGCCGAAGGCATCCGTCATCAGATTGCCGCCCACCGCATCACAGGCTCCGATACTCAAAGGGAGCAGAAAAGTCGTGGTCATGGGTCCGCTGGCCACGCCGCCGGAGTCAAACGCGATACCCACAAACATCTTCGGCACAAACCTTGACAAGATCAGCGCAGCCAGGTATCCGGGTATAATGATCCAGTGAATCGGCAGTCCTGTCAGCACTCTGATCATGGACAGGCCCACACTGGCTGACACTCCCAAAGACATGCACAGATTCATGGATTTTGCGGACACGGAACCATTGGTTACTCCTTCTACCTGACGGTTCAACACCTGGATGGCAGGCTCCGCCTTGACGATATAGTAACCGATCAGCATGCCGATGGGCACCAGCAGCCATTTCCAGGCCTCCGCAGCAATCTCGTTTCCCAATAGAGCCCCCACCGGTGCGAAGCCCACATTCACGCCGCAGAGAAACAGCACCAATCCTATATATGTATATGCAAAACCTACCGTCACACGCTTTACCTGTCTGCGCGGATAACGATGCGTAAGAACCTGGAAAAGAATAAACACGCCTGCAACCGGAATCAGGGAGATCAGAACCTCCCGCACATAGGGCGGCATGCTGAAGAGAAATTCTTTCACCACATCCCGGGTAGTCTGCACATGGGCAACTTCGGCCGCCGAGTAGGCAGCTTCGCTGGGACTGAAAAACATCCCCAAAATCAACACTGCCAAAATCGGTCCCACACTGGAAAGCGCTACCAGACCAAAGCTGTCGCTGGAGGCATTCCGGTCGCCGCGGACGGAGGCAAGACCCACACCCATGGCCATAATAAAGGGCACTGTCATAGGGCCCGTGGTCACACCGCCGGAATCAAACGCCACCGCCAGGAAATCCCGGGAGACGAAAAAAGACGCCACAATCAGGACTGCGTACAATCCGATCAATATGGTAGAGAGATTGATCTGGAACAATATTCTGATAATCGCCACTGCCAAAAACATGCCAACCCCAACGGCTACTGTCAAAATCAATGTCAGGTTGGGAACGGACGGTACCTGCTCCGCAAGCACCTGCAGATCAGGCTCTGAGATGGTAATAATGGCCCCCATGGAAAAACCGATCAGAACGATCAGCGAAATATGCCTCGCTTTCGATATCTGGACACCAATACCTTCCCCCAACGGCGTCATGGACATCTCTGCCCCCAGCTGGAAAAATCCCATCCCTATCACCAGCATAATCGCTCCTACCAGGAACATCACCATGGTTCCCAGATCCACAGGCACCAGCAAAATGCTCAACAGCAGCACGATTCCCGTTATGGGCAGCACGGCGGAGAGGGATTCCAAAATTTTTTCTTTCAATTTTTGGTTCATCCGCATCACCTCTTTTTCGGTTTAAAAAATATATTTTCATCTGTTCTGTCAGACATTTCATTCCCTTATTCAATATTTCAGCTGTGCTGGGCATGCCTTGACGGACGTGCCCGGCACAGCAGGTTTCGCTCAGGGAAGTGCCTGTGTGGCCACAATATTGCTGCCGAAGGCATCATCCATCAGAATATCTCCTATGGAAACCGGCGGTGTAACCGTATGTCCATTGATCAGCTGCATGCAATCCAGCATTCTGGCCTTGGGAATCGGCCGGTCCGTCTTGACGGACAGCATTCTGCCGTCCGTACAGCGCATAGTAGTGGTGAGTGTCCTCTCCGGATGGCTGATTTCCGCCTCCGCGTAGGCCGCCCCTCTTTTACAGGTATTTCCGCTGATCTCTGTTATGTTTCGTCCCTCCATTTTTACGGTAATAGAGCATCCCATGGGACATATAATGCAAGTCATATTTCGTTCTGTCATATTTCCTCCTATTATAGTTCCGCATCAGCCCCGCCCAGCACCCGGACATGGGCAGAGAATTTCCTGCCGCGAAAGAAACGCGTCCGTAAATCCTCTGGGGCGCTGTGCGGGGCAGATGCTGATTTAATTTAGCTCTGTTGACATTTCTAAGCCGGACTTTTCCAGTACCGCATTCGCCATCCTGTTCCTAATCCCGCTCCCCTTCCAGCTCCAGCTTCAGCTCTCCCGCTCCTTCCAGAAGCGCTTCCTTAATCCGGATGCTCTCCATCTCCCCCGGCGCTGTTCTGGGCTTCTTCACGGAATAGACGGCTTCCCCGTCTCTTCGGACAGTAATTTTTACATTGCGGTATCTGTCGGCCACCCGAAAATATACGGTTACATCCTTGCCCTGGGTAATCCTCCGGGGAACGGTATACCGTATTTTTCCATCTGTCACAAGAGAAATATCACGGTCCGCCCCAAGTTTTCCCCGGACAAATGCCGCTGCGCTGTGTCCTGCGATTTCAGCTTCTTCCGATACAAAATCCACCAGGTCATGTACATGAAGCACATTGCCGCAGGCAAATATTCCTTCCTGCGAAGTCTGTCTGTTCTGATCTACAATCGGGCCGCCTGTCACCGGATCCAGCGCAATGCCTGCCTGAAGGGACAATTCATTTTCCGGAATCAGGCCCACAGACAAAAGCAATGTATCACAGGTAATATATTCCTTTGTCTCCTCAATAGGACGGCGTCTCTCATCCACCTTCGCAATGGTAACTCCCTCAATCCGATCCTTTCCATGTATCTCCACTACAGTGTGGCTTAACTTCAGCGGAATCCCGAAATCGTTCAGACATTGCTCAATATTCCTGGCCAGCCCTCCGGAATAGGGCATGAGCTCACATACCGCCTTCACCTTTGCGCCTTCCAGCGTCATGCGCCTTGCCATGATAAGACCGATATCTCCGGAGCCTAAGATCACCACATTCTTTCCCGGCAGATAGCCCTTTTGATTTACCAGCTTCTGGGCGGTGCCTGCGCTGTAGATTCCGGCAGGGCGCTTTCCTGCTATGTTCAGGGAGCCCTTTGCCCGCTCTCTGCAGCCCATGGCTAAAATCACAGCTTTAGCCTCAATGGAAAAAATACCCTCCTCTTCATTGGTGGCCGTAATCACCCTGTCCGGAGTAACGGACAGCACCATAGTCCTGCTCTTTATAGGAATCTTCCGCTCCCGAACCTGTTGTTCGTACCTCCATGCATATTCCGGTCCTGTCAGTTCCTCCCCAAACCGATGCAGTCCAAAACCATTATGAATACATTGCTGTAATATTCCCCCCAGCCCTTCATCCCGCTCCAGGATCAGGATATCTCTGACTCCTTCATCATAGGCAGCCACTGCTGCGCTCATACCTGCGGGTCCGCCTCCGATAATCACCAAATCTGTCATCTTGCTTTTGTCTCCTTGTCTCCGGTTGTGATCAACTTTCCCTGCTCTCTTTGGTTCTCCCCATGCTGATCTCTGACCCCGGGCCTGACTTCGTTACTGTCTCACAGGGAATCCCCAGCTCTCTGGCCAGAAGCTCCGCGATATGCGGCATACAGAATCCCCCCTGGCACCTTCCCATCTGCGCGCGGGTACGGCGTTTTATTCCGTCCAGATCTCTTGCCGGCGGATTAGTATGGATCGCAGCCAGAATTTCGCCTTCTGTAACGGTTTCACAGCGGCATACCACTCTGCCATAGGCTTTATCCTTTCGGATCATTTCGTTTTTCTCTTCCACAGATGCCTCCCGAAAGGCATACACAGGTTTGCGGATGGGCTGATAATCCGCCCTGGCTTCCATCTTTAGTCCCTGGTCTTTGAGCATGTCCGTGATATATTCCGCAATCGCCGGCGCGGCGGTCAAACCCGGGGACTCGATTCCGGCCGCATTGATAAAGCCGGGTCTGTGGGATGTAATGATGAAATCACCCGTATTACCCGCGGCACGCAAGCCGCTGAAGGATGTAATGACCTTTTGAAACGGAATATTTCTCACATTCTCCCCGGCCTGTTCCATAATCCGCGCGATTCCTTCCGCTGTGGTAGCGGTATCTTCCTTATCCTCCCGATCCACGGAAGTGGGCCCCAGGAGCAGATTGCCGTCTACGGTAGGCGTAATCAGGATTCCTTTCCCCTTAGGTGAAGGCGTACGGAAAATCGTATGAGACACCAGAGCGCCGCAGGTTTTATCCAGCAGCAGATATTCTCCTCTGCGGGGGTGTACCTGTATGGTATGGTCTCCTGCCAGCTTTGCAATTTCGTCCGAATAGACTCCCGCCGCATTGACCACATAGCGGGCCTGGACCTTACGGGGGCACTCCGGTTCCCGGGTTCCGGAAACGATCTCATAGTATTCTTCCTTTTTCTCTATTCCCTGTACTTCAAAGTTCAGTAGAAGTTCCGCTCCGTTGTCCATGGCATTGCCCACGGCAGCGATGGCGAGCTCATAAGGACAAATGATTGCGCAGGACGGCGCATACAGGGCACAAACCACATCTTCCGACAGATTGGGTTCCAGCCTCCTGGCTTCCTCCCCTGTAAGGATACGGAGATTTTTTACACCGTTTTTTATCCCCCGCCGGTACAGTTGTTCGACTACTTTTCTATCGTCCTCATTGAATCCGATGACCATGGAACCATTATTCCGATAAGGCACTCCAAGTTCCCGGGCCACTGTCTCCATCATTTCAGATCCGCGTACATTCAACTTTGCTTTCAGACTGCCCTCTTCCGCGTCATATCCCGCATGAACGATGCCGGAATTGGCACGGGTAGCCCCCATTGCCACATCATTTTCCTTTTCCAGGATACAGATCTTCAGATCATATGCCGCCAGTGTCCTGGCCAGCATTCCCCCTGTAATCCCGGCGCCGATAATCGCTATATCATACATCCTTTAACCCTGCCTTCCTTGTGTCCTTCCGAAATTCCTCTCCACTGCCCGCCTTCTGTTGCTTAGTTTACAGACTCAATGCTCACTCCTCTTTCCATGCGTCCGAAACAAAATAAGCCAGCGCAGCCCATGTATAAACAGAATAGTAATTCCCTCTCTCGTCACGGCCTTTCCGCAATGCCTCCCGGGCCGCGTCCTTTGTCAGCAGCGCAAAACCGTCAAACTGTTCCGAACCTACCGCCCCCTCCTGGGACAGAGACGTCAGCTTTGCATTGCGAAGCACCGCACATACCAGAGCATTGCTTTCATCCGTCATCCCCGGCGTCGAAAAAAGCAGCGGATTCACTACCGTCACCGAATCTCCCTCCTCTACCTGCAGCCCGGTTTCCTCCCTGATCTCCCGTACTGTAGCAGAGAGAATCGGCTCCTCTTCATCCCGGTCATCCGGATCAATCAACCCGGCCGGCACACTGAGCAGATAACGCCCTGTAGGATAACGGAATTCATAGGAAAGAAGCAGCTTCGCTTCCTGTCCCGGACTGTGAAGAATCACAATGCAGCTTACCGCGTCCGGCTGCATCTTCCGGAATTCCTCATCCGACTTCACCGCCACCAATTCCTCCTGCACTCTTCTGGTAGCATCAAAATAGTGTCTGCCCGGCGCGTACTGCAAGTCCGCCACTTTGATATATGGGGAATCGAACACTATCTTTACATCCTCTTTTCTGATCTGTTGATTTTCAGTCATTTTCTATGCTCTCCTTATTTTATACTGCCTCCTGCAAATGGTCAAATTATAAATTTTTCCTCTCCATCCTGTCCAAAATACCGTCCACATCCACCCCGGGGTGCGTCACATAGAATCGGCAGACCTGCTCCGCAAATTCCTCGTCCACTTGATTGCGGGCCGCGATCTGCGCTACCGTCCTTCCGCTCCTCATCTCTTTCATGATCTTCTTGATCAGCCCATGCAGATCCCTGCCCCTGAGGAAATCCGTATCCCGCCCCGATGTCGCTTTGGCCTGCATACCTGCGGCCCCGGAATTTCCGCCCTGCTTCCCGGTTCCCTTACTGTCTAACTCCGCCCGCTTTCCATACTGCTTCCCCCGACCGGAAATCTCCCATTCCACTCTCTTTGTTTCAAGCCGATGCTCTGCCGGATAGAGGATCAATACCATCATGGTAACCGGAAGCCGAAAACGTCTGGGTCCGCAGCTGCCCGGATCCAGATACCTGGTCCTTCCCTCTGCTCGTTCCTCATATTGATGGGAATGGCCATATATGACAATATCGGCATCCGCCAGATCCTTCGCAATCTTTTTCCTGTTATGAATCATATAAATCCGAAATCCGAATAAAGTACACTCCAATTCCTCCGGCAGCTCCCCTGCCCAGTCTCCGTCCACATTGCCCCGCACCGCGTAAACGGGGCAGATTTTCCGCAAGCGCTCCAAGACATCGGACCGGCCCAAATCTCCCGCATGGAAAACTGCCTCACAGCCTCCGAGATACTCCGCCACTTCCGGCCGAAGCGTACCATGTGTATCCGAAATAATGGCAATGCGATGTGCTTCCATCTGCGTCTCCCTTCCTGACTTATATATGTCCGCTTTTCATTCCGGCCCGCCCTCCTGGCGCAGCTCCGCCCCCACTGTTACCGGACAGTCCCTTCCTATCCGTCCCAAAACAGATGCCTGCAGTCAAAGCAACCGCTTCAGCTGCTTGGGATTGTTCGTGCAAAGTGCATACGAAAACATCTCGCGGTGGCACCGTATGAACAGTAACTCTGTAAGCACCTAAACCTACATTGCACCGTATCATGCCGGTGACCGCCTAAGCGGGCAATTCGATAGAGACACCCGCTCCGCCAGACCTGCCAGCCCGTTATCTCTAAGATAATCCTGCAGAATCGATCTGGACTGTGTGGACTCCGGACCGATGATAATCTCCGGCACCAGTTCCTCCCAGCCGATCCCGATCTTCCGGCACATGTTCTGCAGATCCAGCGGATAGTATTTCTTGATCCGTTCCTTCGTGGTATGATAACAGGGCTTTATTTCAAAATATTCCTTTACAAAAGGAGAGACCACCAGGCGCACCTCCCGTTCTGACAGAAAAGAAGGGTGCTTAAACGCCGCGGAGCAGCTCCAGGCATAGTTCATGGCCTTTCTGATATCGGCACTGTCCAATGACCATTCGTCCTTCCGCTTCACCAGACGGTAGAAAATACCTGTCAAATTATGGGTGGTCATATCCTCCTGATAGAACACTGTCTGAAGAGATAGTGCGCCCTGGGCCATCTGCTGCAGAAACCGCCCCTGAAACGCAATGCATACGCCCCTGCCCCGGTTTCCGTACCGTTCCCACTGGGCGGCATCATCTCTGTATAATGAAAAACAGGCCGCATAGGCCGGATGAAAGAATTCCCTTTCAAGCTCCTCCCTGAAAAGACGCCTCACAGCCTCCGCCCTTGCCAAATCTTCCTCCTGTTCCAGCTTCCCCGCCACTGCATCGCACAGCCGGTTCATAAAATAGCGCATCTCTGCCGCGTCATTCATGTTCAGAATGTTGTTCACCCGTAACTGCGCGCATCGGAGAATGCCATCCAATGCCTGAAAGTCCGTGTAGTGGTATAGAATCTCGTTTTCATACTCCTTCGTCATTCCCGTCATTAAGTCGTCTCCTGATTTTATAATACGCCGGACCTTCCCTGCGTGTCCCTGGTTCTCATGTATTGTGTACAAAAAGCGCCGCCTGAAGCCAATGCTGAAATCTGTCTTCACAGCGACAGCTGCAAGTGCACACAAAGCACAAAAACAGCGTTTTGGCGCTCACAGTCAAAGCAATCGAAACGGTGGTTCGGGACTCTCGTGTAAATGTGCACGAAAACGGCTTACGGTGGCAACAGGCGAACAGTAATAATAAATCTCCGATCTCCGAAATAAAATGCCCGGTCATTGACAAGATTATCATTCTGTAATAAACTAAATCCAGGAGCAATTCATAGCCGGACGGATACGCATGCAAAAGCTTATAAGGCAGATCCCGAAAGAGTGCTTTTCGCTCTTTTATACATAGTTTAAACATGGTCAGCCAGGAAATCAATAGACAAATTGAAATTTTATCAAAGTCTTGCCGATGCTCGTGTCGGAGAGACAGATTTCAGTCACAAAATTTGCCGTAAAATTAGCTCTTGTGCGGGTTTGCAGCTTTGCCCTTCTGTCAGACACTATACTGAAGATTATTAAAAGGGGAAAATACGATGATGGATGGAATCATAAAAGATATTTTATATTACCTGGAGCTTCATAAAGATAAAGTACCCAGAGGCTATTCCTTGTTGAATCAAAACGATCTCACTGATATGCAAAGTGTCCTGCTATTTCTGACTTCGCTTTTTCAGGCGGAAGAGGAGGCAATCCAGAAGGAGCATAAGAAGCGCTTTGTCACGGATGACTATGAAAACGGTGTCCGGCAATTCGCCATTGTTATGGTGCGTACCCTTTTTCCGGAATATGATGCCCTGAAAACAAATGAGCTCTATATAAAGCTTCTTACCCAAAGGCATATGGCTTACGCCTATTTCCATTGCCTGAATGATAATTTGTTTACGCCTGATATACCCTCCGCAGATCCGGAAACAGAGCGGCAGATCTACTCTGGTTTGATCGATTTCTATGACAATTTCCGCGGACAATTCAGTGATAATGAAGAGGCCATTGAATTGCTATGTAAATACTATCCACGGACACTTTCACAGAAAAGTGACCGTCCAAAGCTAATCTCTGCCTTGTTTGCTCATATTTCCTATGCAGGATCTCCTGGCAACAGAGGCTATGCCTACCATGGGATTTCTCTGATGAAAAAATATATCGGAAATTTGCCGTTATCCATCGCCATGGATCTCCTGCAGCAATACCATATTTTCCATGTAACTAATGACAGTGTGTACAGACAGCAGATTCATACTATCATCATGTATTCCTCAATCAGAAACAAAAGAGCCTGCAAGTTCCGCTATCTGGATTCCGTTTTGCTTTTGGACCGTTTTAGTCTGTATTTTGTGCGGAACTACACAGTGCAGCACTCTGATGCCGGCTTTTCCGAAGTGCTCTATAACAGTTGCTGCGCTGGCCAGAACATATCTATTTCAATGGATCCGCTAGCCTACTGGGACAGTGGAAAACAAAAAAACCGCACTTTTTTTCTGGAAGGGCATCCTGCAGCATACATCCGCCTGCTCCACGATAGTACCACCACACTGACAATACAAAATGAAAAATCTGCCCCTGCTATACTGGAATTTCCCTATTCAGATGATGACTGGCACCTGGAACAATATTATACTGCTGATCTGGGAAAGGAACTTGAATATCTTATTTCAAAGACGAATCACCAATATCAGATGACCTTTTCACTGCTCTATCTGGATAACTACCGAGGACTGCATCGCCAGTGGATTGATTTTGACCATAAATTTATCTATTCTGATGAAGACGGGATTATTATGAAGAACTCCGAAGAGAATCGTATTCCCGAAATTTCCGGCTTTTATGGTAAAGCCGTCCATTCCCTGACCTGTATTGTAGGGAAAAACGGAACCGGGAAAACTGCAATTGTAGATTTCCTGCGGGAATCATTCTTCAAGCTTGTTCGGTTAATAGACAGTTACGGCCTTCCCTGCGAAGAAGGATATGTGGAAGAAATAGACTATTGGAATTATGGTATTTTGGATGAAAATGCTCGTTTTTTCATCATTTTTTTCATGAATGACATACCGCTGTTTTTGACCAATATCGAAGATATCACCTGCTCATGCGCAAAGCCCTTTCAGCCCGGCCGTTATGACAGCAACGATCTCAGCAAAGTGGTATACTTTTCCAATATGCTGAAGAACAATCAGGACTCCCTTTTCATGGTCAACCAGGAAAAGATCAGCACCAATCCAAGCCTTCGCGAAAAGAGGGAGATCGGCCGAAGCCTCAGCCTTTTCCGGCAGATCGACTACTCCGAGACCGGAAGTTTTATCAAGCGTAAGCAGCTCCTGGATATCACAAGAAATTTGTCCAATATGGAACCGGACCCGAAAAACGGTATCAATGAGGAACTCTGCTATCAATTTACCCTTTTAAAACATATGAAGAAAGATAAACTATGCGAATACCTGGATCTTGAACCGGATAAAGAATTCAAAATCACCAGCTATATTGATACGTTTCTGGAAGCTTCCTTTACCCTGAATGACCTGCAGAACAAAGATAAAACCGACGAACTTGAAAAGAAATACTGTTCATTACCGGATGCACAGATACATCATTTTTCTTCCGGGCAATATGCCAAATTTGCCTTCCTGTCCAAATTATACTGGTTTTTGGAAGGCTATCACAAAGAGCATAAACGATACAAAGAACTGTTTCAGGGAAATTTTTTCCCTGCAGAGAACGCTTTGCAGGCCGGGGAGACAGTACTCCTTTTCATCGATGAAGGAGAGACCTATTATCACCCTGAATGGCAGCGCAAGTATGTCTCCACCCTGCTGGAAATGATAAAACAATCGAAACTGACAAAAGGAAAAACCCAAAACGCCCGGATCCAGATTGTCCTCACCACAAATTCACCCTTTATTTTATCCGATATCCTGCTGGAAGACGCCGTCTATCTGGATAAAGAAAAGAAAAGCGCCTTTGACCGGACTCTGGGCCAGAATATCCATACCCTTCTGAAGGAAAATTTCTTCATGTCCTACACCATCGGCGAATATGCCAGAAGCTTCATTGAAGATATCATGCTGTGCCTTCAGAACCCGGAACCGACAGAGTCGGCAGACAGGCAAAGCCTTCAGAACCCGGAACTGGCAGACGAACCAAACTATCAGAAATCGGAACAGCCGGAGCAAACAGACGAACCAAACCTTCAAAACCCGGATCAGGCAGTCAAACCAAGTCTGCGGAGCTCTTCCCTGCACAAAATACAGCAGTTGGTCCGGAAATATTTCAGAGAAGATATAGACCTCTATACCGCCCTCCGACAATTGATCGCCCAGATCGGAGAGCCCGTATATCGTTACGAACTGGAAAATCTGCTGGAAGAAAATAATGCCATAAAAGAACAAAACCGGCTGGAACGCCTGCTGGAGGAAAAGAAGAGAATTGAAGCCGAGATAAGCCGACTGGAGGAACAGAGACGCGCCGGAACATAAATATTCCGACGTGCTTACCCTTATTCAAAGCTTGGAACGGCCATACCATGAGCATTACTGTGTTCATGGTATGCGCACAAAATTACCTACGGAGGTACCGCCATGATAAAGCTTGAACCCTATGCTAAACCCTTCCAAAAAGCCTACTGGAAAAAAGCAATCGGAAAAGTAGACAAAACCACACAGTCTGCCATCATAAAAAGTTGCCGCAAATATTTGCCCTCTGACTTCTGGGACGGATCCCCCAGCTTCCGGAAGCTCATCCTCGCACCTTTCCAAAAGCTGAAAGCTGCCCAAGCCTACATAAACCGCTCCAAACGAAGTGAAATGATCCGGGAATGCTACGCAAGGTACACTGCCGATGAAAAGATCCTGCTCCCTGCCTACCAGACGCTTTATGATGCCTACAAAAAGGTGGCCGACTCCGTAGAAAGCGGAGTCTCCATGCGTGTCCGGCTTGTCCGGCAGACAGGGCTCACCGTCTGCCCCTACTGTAACCGGGATTACATCAACTGCCGGGCGGACCAGGTCTCCGGCGCCCAGCTGGATCACTTTTTCAGCAAGGACGAATATCCCATATTCGCAGTATGCCTGTATAACCTGATCCCGGTATGCGCCAACTGCAACCGGACGAAAAGTAATCAGTCTGCGGAATTTGCTTCTCCTTTTGACCCTGACATTGACTGGAATCGGGACATTACGTTTACTTATGCCCCAATTGCAACAGACACCTATAAAATAATCCTGAAAAGCACCAATCCAGCTGTCCAAAATAATATTGACAAAATGCGGCTCCCGGAAGCCTATCAGATCCACGACAAGGAACTGAAAGAGCTGCTTAAGAAAAAGCGGATTTACACCAGAACCCAGACACAGGAATTCCAGAAAGTCCTGTACAAGGTCAAACTGAAGGAGCGTGACATTAAGCGGGCCGTGTTCGGTCCGGAAATCACTGACGAATCCATAAAGACAACGCCCCTCGGCAAAATGACCCAGGATCTCCACCGCCAATTGGGGATTTATCCCCAGGAAAGGTACTGACACTGCGTTCCGGCATAGAACCGATCCTCAAAACTGAATCGGTTCCACATCCTCCGTCAAAGGCTTCATCTCATACTCCGGCAGGCTGTCCAGCAGCTCCTCCAGGCATTGCGTGGTATTATAGATCACATCGTGGGCCAGCATGACTACTTTCTTTCTCCCCAAAGTACTGCTCAATGCATTCTGGATCAAAGCCTCCGGCGTGGATGATTTCACCGCATCCTCCAGGCTGGCATTCCAGTCAAAATAAATATAGCCCTTTTCCGTCATCTTCGCAATAATCTGTGCCCCCACAGCCTTATTGTAGGAGTTCACGCTTCCTCCAGGAAAACGGAACAGCTTCGCCTCCACACCTGTGACCTCATACACAGCGTCATAAGCCTTCTGGAAATCCTCCAGATAGCTGTCCACACTCTTGTAAAGCTGCTTGTAGTCATGATTATTACAATGAATCCCGATAGTGTGACCTTCCTCCACAATCCGCCGGGCCACATCCGGATGCTTGCGCACATTCTCTCCCACAACGAAGAATGTGGCCTTGATATTTCTTTCTTTTAAAATATCCAATATGGCCGTTGTATTCTCCGCCGAAGGACCGTCGTCAAAGGTCAGATACATGGTTTTCGGATTAAAATACGCGTTGATGCCGTTTGCGATCCCCTCCGCCATCTTATCCTGATATTCTCCGGTAATGATTAACCCCCGCTCGCTTCTGCTGGATAAAAAGGAAGTCTCTATCAGACAGGCAGGCATGGATGTATTCTTGATGACATACAATTCTGCGGTATCCTGAAGCCCTCTGTCCACTGCGCCCGTTTTTTCTATGGCTCCCTGGTGTACCAGCTCGGCCAGACGCTTTCCCCCATCCGTCCCTCCGTAATACCAGGTTTCAACCCCCTTAATATCGTCAACATCCTCATCATATGCATTTTGATGTATACTGACATATATGTCAGCTTTCTGCGCTTCTGCCCTTGCCACACGATCCTCTAATGACATATCTGTCTCATTGTCCTCCCGGAGAAGCATAGTCTCAAATCCCAGCCCCTGTAGTTTCCCGGAAAGCCTGCGGGCCAACTCCAGATTGATCTCGCTCTCCATCACTCCGTCCCGGCTGCATCCTGTGTCTGTCCCGCCATGTCCCGGATCAATTACAATGAAAGGGGCGGCATGCGCTGTATCCGATACTTTCTCCAACACATCATTGGGGAGGATTCCGGAAGGTTCGCCCAGCATCTCCTCCGTCTGGTTTTCTCCCCCTGTCTCTTTCACATCAGCCTCCAGCAGTCCGGGCCGAAGCAATCCTTTTATAAAACGGACACCGCCCACGCCTAATATCACGGTACAAACCACAGCAGAGAGCAATGTAGCCCACCTTTGTATTTTTAGAATCCTGCGCCTCCTGCGTCTCTCCATACGGGCTCTCTGCGCCTGCCTTCTCTCTATACGCCGCCTTTCATTCTCTACATTCATATCATGCGGCCTGATTCGAATCAGCTCTACTTCCTCCGGTCTGCGATTTTTGCTGTTTCCCTCGTACATAACGCCCCTCCTCTTAAAGTCGCTTTATGGCTTTCCCTTCTGCGGCTTACACCTATATATAAAAAGCTCCCGCGTATCTGTCTCCTACAGTATACGCGAGAGCCACATCATAGTATCATACTTTTTGTAAACTTGTTTTATCTTTTTTATATCATAGTTGTATCCTATCTGGAAATCTTCAGATACATCTCGTTAATCCCTTCATAGAATCCGATGGTCACAATCGTACTGTCGTCCTCCATTCCGATAAAGCTGTACTTCTTAAAGTAAGGCGTATTTTCGGACAAAGGATTCGCATTTTCATATTCCTCCGGTTCTTCCAGCTCGATATACGCCGCCCAGGCCGCCGCTATGCTATCCGCATCCATCTGCCCCCAGGAGCCGATCCCCGTCCTGGCATAAAATTCATAAATCTTGCCGGTGTCCGCATCCACATACAGATCCAGCATACAATTCTCTTTATCTGCATTCTGCATATCAGTATTCAGACTGATCTTCCACACCAGCACGCTGTTGCGCGGCTCCGGTACATCGATGGCCGAATACAGAACAGCCTGATAAGACGCTTCCTCCAGCTCCTTTACTTCCTCCGGCAAAATTCCAAGCTCTTTCAGCTCCCGGATTCCGCTGTTTCCCAGCTCTATTCCCGTGCTTTCCGTTCCCTCTTCGGAAGTCTCCTTTTTATTCGCCACAAAGGCGTAATTCCCTGTCAGATTCTGTCCATTCATACCTGTCCTTGTCTGGGCATTCTGATCGCTTTCCGGCTGTGCCTGACTGTTCAGGCATTTTGACAAAATATAAACCTTTTCATTGCCGCTGAGAGAATAACGGTAACCCTCTGTCCCCGTCTCTGTCTCCTGTGTCTGAATCTGATTCAAAATCGCCCTGTCCCGATACCTGGCCAGCTCCTCCGGTCCCCACACTGCCAGCCCCACGATCAGGATCACCGCCGGGATTAACAGCAAACTGATTTTTTTAACCTGTTTTCCTGATAATTTACGCATTCGCTGCGGCCTCCCCATTCTTCCCCGCACATTCCGCCGTTCCGCATGCTTCCTCCGAACCGGACTCCTCCCGTGACACGTCCGCTGATACGTCCAAACCGGCTTCCTTTCGGCCTTCTTTATCCTCCGATTCAGGCGCCTCTTCCTCCGGCCCCGACGCCTCTGATTCAGGTGCCTCTTCCTCTGCTTCGGGTTCTTCTCCTTCTGTCCCCTCTTCCTTCGCTCCAGCCGCTTTTTCTTCCGACTCCTCTGCCTCCGCTCCGGGTTCCTCTTCCTCCGCTTCCTCCTGAGCCGACACTTCGGGCATATCTTCCTCCTGCTCCGCTTCCGCTGTCCCGTCCTCCGGCACAAAAGTATCCGCTGCCGGCTCCTCTTCCGCCCTATCCGGAACCACGAAGCTGATACAGGTTCCCTCGCCAACCGTGCTCTCTATCACCAGTTCACTGTCATGCAGCCGCAGAATCTCCACGCACAAAGCCAGCCCCAGCCCCGCACCGTTTTTACTGCGGGAACGGGACTTGTCCACCATATAGAAAGCCTCCGTCACCTTCTTCAGTTCCGTCTCCGGAATTCCTACCCCGCGGTCTCTCACGCAAAAGGCATAGGCATTCTCCACCCGCTTGCCCAATACCTCCACCAGCCCGCCCTCTTCGGAAGCCTTGCATGCATTGTCCACCAGATTTAGCAGCACCGATTTCAGCAGATTCGCCTCCGCATACACGGTTCCCGAACCGAAGGCAATCCGCAGCTTCTGCTGTGTATTGGCGGAAAACATACTCTTCAGATACTCAAATAAAACTTCTGCCCTCACAGTCTGGCGCTCGATGACATCCCTCTTTGTCACAATGATATCCAACAGGCGGAAGGACATATTTTCCAGACGCTTCCCTTCCGTGTAGATATAATTGGCAGACAGAAAATGTTTCTCTTCGTCCATCTTTCTGGAACGCAGCAGATCCGCGTACCCGATAATCGCGGTCAAAGGCGTCTTCAATTCATGGGCAAAAGCGGCAATAAAGTCTTCTCTGGCTCTTACCTCCTCCTGCAGTTCACCGATCGTTCCCTCCAGGACATTTGCCATGGCATTGAAATCCAGTGTCAGCTGGCCCAGCTCGTCATTGCTGATCTGCTGTGCCCGGAAACTGTACTCCCCTTCCGCCATTCTTCTGGTGGCGTGGGTCAGCAGCCGGATGGGCTTGGTCAGCCAGGTACAGATCAGGAACATCACCGCCGTGCAGCAGACCAGCATGGCTATAGTCACCCGTCTGTACACGGAAAATCCCGATCTCCTCTCCTCAAATACCTGTGTTACATCCTCCAGCGTCTCCAGATACAGCTTCCGATCCAGCGCATTGATTACAATTCCCGTATGAATATAATAATGTTCCCCCCGGGGAATCACCTGCCAGATCCGGCTCTCTTCCCTGATCTGCTGTAAAAGAGCCGTATCCTCCGGAAAGTCATTACTCATATACAGCGCTTTTCTCTCCTCGTCGGACAATCGCAGATACCGCCCCGAGCCCTGACCGCTGCTTTCCAGTTTTGCCCCGATCTGTTCCACCGCAATATCCTGCAATACATTGTACTTGGTGGGAATATTCAGCGCCGCCGTCTCAAACGCAAAACGGAGGATATTGCTGTCGTCCAGCGCCTGCGCAACCTCCCGCTCCAGCGATGTCCGAAAGACAGAATTCACGAACAGATACCCGCTGAGACCAAATGCCACCGCCATAATGATAATTGTTCCCAACAGAATCTTATATACAAACTTCATCGTCAGATCTCCAGCCGGTAGCCGATCTTATACACTGCCACCAGGTTCTCCTCCCAGCCCATTTTCCTCCGCAGTCTCTGCACATGCAGATCCAGTGTCCGGCTGTCCGCCAGGTACTCGTCTCCCCATACTTTTTCATATAAATTTTCACGGAAAAGCGCTATGTTTTTGTTGCTGATAAACAATACCAGCAAGCCGTATTCCTTATTGGTCAATACCACAGGCTTTCCCGCCTTCGTCACCTTACGGGCCTCCGTATCCACCACCACATCCCCGGCCGTCAGGATGCTCTCCGTCTTATTGTAGCGCCGCAGCACCACCTCCACCCGTGCCACCAGCTCCACCACGTCAAAGGGCTTCACCAGATAATCCTCTGCCCCCAGCTTCAGTCCCTTGACCCGGTCCTTCACCTCATGCCTGGCTGTGATAAAGATCACAGGAACCTTCAGCGGCCTGATATATTCCATAATGTCAAAGCCATCCGCTCCCGGCAGCATGATATCCAGCAAAATAAGGTCAAACTCCTCCGCCTCAATCAAATCGATGGCTTCCAGACCGTCCTGCACCGTCTTACATTGGTATCCTGCCGCCGAGAGATTGATGTCAATCAAATCACAAATCGGCTTTTCATCATCTACGATCAGTATCTTAATCATTCCTCTTTTACCCACCCCCAGTATTCTCTGATGATCTCCACCAGGCCTGCCATCGTATCCTTTTCCGTACACTGATAGCTTTCTTCAAATTCCGTGTCCTCTTCAAATCCGTCTGTACGCTGATAATAGATATCACATTTCGTATCAATCAGCAGCTCCCCTTCAGGTCCCGAATAACTGTATCTGGCCAATACCACAATATCCTTCAGGCCGTCCCCGTCCATGTCCCTGCATGTCATCCCCTTCAGGGCATATAGATTGTCGTAATCCTCCATGGGCTGGAAACTCCATACGATAGCCCCCTGCTCATTGACGAGATAAATCATGAAAACATCATATTCCGCCATCCGGATAATGCCCGGCACCACCCGCAATTTGCCCTGCTTTTCAAAATTCCGGGAATAATCCTGCTCCTCAATGATCCGGAATCCATTGTCCAGAAGCTCCTTCAGGGTAGTCGCCGTGTACAGGATCTCCGTAGAATTGCCGTCCCGCACATAAGAGGCAATGAAATCCGCACTTTTATTCATGCTGAAACGGTTAATTTTGTCGGAGATCCTCCAATCCCGGTAGAATTGTCCGTCGCTCTGAAACAATACGTCCCCTACCTTATAATTTCTTCCGGCGTATTCTCCTGTGTCATTTTCACAGTTGGTAATCAGCACAATGTCCGTCAGCCCGTCATGGTTCAAATCTTGGAAGGATACTGCCGCCAGCGCCTTTGTGGGCTGTTCCAGCTGTTCCAACTGCCTGTAATTTGTCTCCAGCTGGTCTGTCTTAAAGAGCACTTTCCCTTCTCCGTCCGTGACCAGTACAGCCAGGCGATGATACTCCTTGTGCATAATCGGAACAAGCCGCACTTCCTCTTCCCCAAAGCTCTCCAGCACTACGGAAAAAGTGTGATCCTCGATTTTCTCAAAACCGGAATCCTCAATATCCTCCACTTTCTCTATACGGGCAAAGCTTTCCTGATAATCCTCATATTTCTGAACCAGAAGCCCGATTGCCTCATTCTGTGCCGACACGCTTTCCATCGGCAGCATCCCTGCAAAGATACAGATCATACATAACATTGACATCCACTTTTTTCCCACTGGTTTCTCCTTTCTCAATCCAGTTTCGCTTTCATCGGGCAGGCCATTTCTCCTCCATGCCCGGAAACGCCACTGTAACCGTAACCGAAAGTATTTCATTACTGCAAACCATTGAAGCTCGTGAGTATAGGAAATTGTCCGTAAATAACCGATACGGCAATTCCTATATAAACTGTCTTGCATACATATACTGTCAGTATAATCCACTATTGCATCATTTTTGCTACAAAATATGCGTCATACCCATATTTGATAGTCCCACCGTTTACATCCCAGATACTGCGGAATTTCATTTCGAACCAGCTCGGATATCCTCCCATTGATCTGCACCGGAAAAAACAGCAGTCCATCCGCTTCCTCCAGGGGAGTCCAGATACTCTCCTCCTGCTGAAAATCCGCTTCTGTAGGTTTGCTTCTCTCTTCTCCGATAAGCTCTGCCAGAAAAAAGTGAACTGCCCTGTGCGCATATTCTCTGTAAGCCTCCATCCCGGGATCACCTCGCATGAAATCGTTGATCTCCTCTGCCAGAGCCGCGAAACGCACCACCCGCACATGATATCCGGTTTCCTCCAGAACCTCCCGTACCACGGCCTCCTCCATCGTCTCGAAATCGTGCTGTCCCCCGCCGGGTAGGTCATAATACACCTCTCCTGTTGCGGATACACATCTGTTTACCAGTATCCGGCCGTTATGTACCAACAGAGCCTTGGATGAATTCCGTATCGCCATGTCTGCCTCCTGTTCCTGCTGTCTGTTCCCGCACTTTTGCTTTCTGATATTATGTTTTATAGAAAGCTGTCTTTTCGCCTCGATAAAAATCATCTTATAGGAAGCTGTACTTGCATCCTATATTATGATTATAAACAGGAAAGGCAGGTTTTTCAACCCCCGGAAAAGTCCCGCCTGGCAGCCCCATTGAATTACCCGTTTTTTGATGGTATAATGTTGACTTGAAAAAGCATCAAGTCAACTTCTGATTCCAAATGCGCTGGAGCGCATGTAATTATGGTATAATAAAATGAGGTACAATGTTTTAAACAGGAGATGTCAAGCAAATGAAAAAAGATCTGACCCGTGGAAATGTTACCAGAAATATGCTCCTCTTCGCCGGCCCCATGATCCTGGGGAACCTGCTGCAGCAATTTTATAATATCGCCGACACCCTCATCGTAGGGCAGTTCCTGGGTCCGAATGCCCTGGCGGCTGTGGGAAGCGCCTATACGCTGATGACCTTCCTCACCTCCATCCTCATCGGCATGTGCATGGGAAGCGGCGCCCTGTTTTCCTATTATTATGGGAAAAAGGAAGAGAAAAAAATGAAGGACAGCATGCAGCTTTCCTTTCTTCTCATCGGCGGCGTGACCATCCTTCTGAACCTGGCGGTGATGGTACTGCGCCGTCCCATCCTTCGGCTCCTGCAGGTTCCCCCTGAACTGATGGAGATGATGCATACCTATATATGGATCATTTTTCTGGGAATCTTTTTCGTATTTCTATATAATTATTTCGCCTACCTGCTGCGGGCGGTGGGCAATTCCGTGGTGCCTCTGTATTTTCTGGGCAGTACGGCGCTGCTGAACATCGTGCTTGATCTGGTATTCGTGACGGTCTGCCGATGGGGCATTGCCGGGGCGGCCGTTGCCACTGTCATCGCCCAGGCGGTATCCGGTCTGGGTCTCATGGCCTATACCTGGATCCGGGAACCTCAGCTGCGTTTCTCCCTGCACACCCCGGCGCCGGCAAAAGGTTCTGCCTGGGAAATCCTGCGTTTCGCTTTCTCCTCCTCCGTCCAGCAGTCGGTAATGAATTTCGGCATTCTGATGATCCAGGGACTGGTAAACAGCTTCGGCGCAGATGTGATGGCCGCTTTCGCCGCCGCGGTGAAGATCGACTCCTTCGCCTATATGCCGGCACAAGAATTCGGCAATGCCTTCTCCTTGTTTATCTCCCAGAATCACGGCGCCGGGGAGATAAAACGGGTACGGGAAGGCATGCGGAGCGCTGTGCGGATATCCATGCTTTTCTGCGCGGTCATATCCCTTCTGGTATTCCTGTTTGCCCCTTATCTTATGCTGCTCTTCATCTCTCCTCAGGAGACCGGTATCATTGCCATCGGTGCCGGATATCTGCGGATAGAAGGGACTTTCTACTGCGGGATCGGAATCCTGTTCCTGCTATACGGATACTATCGGGGAATTAACCGGCCGGAGATGTCCCTGGTACTTACAATCATTTCTCTCGGCACCAGAGTACTCCTGGCCTATCTCCTGGCGCCGATTCCCGCAATCGGCGTATCCGGCATCTGGAGCGCCATTCCCATCGGATGGATTCTTGCGGATGTGACCGGGATTTTGTATCTGAGACGTCTTGAGCGAAAAAATAAAGGAGCGGCCGCTGTTTAACCACATACAAAAAGGACAGCCATGGGGTGACTGTCCTTTTCAGAGAAGGTATTTCTTATGGGGTATAGCAAAAAACTATATAATGTATTGGGGGTTACGAGTATTATAATACCATTGAATCCCCATTTTGCCAATTCTCAAAAGTAACAAAATTAACAAAAAACATTTCTCACTTTTGTGCAATTTATATATTTTTTCTTATCCTTCCATTGCAAAAAGGCCTTCAAACTCTTCTCTCCCGATCTTCTCCTTCTGCAGCAGAAGCTGTGCACAGGAATGCAGCACCTGCTCCTTCTCCAAAATAATATTCCGTGCCTTGGCATAGCAATCGTCAATGATGGCCTTCACTTCCTTATCGATCTCACCGGCCTTCGACTCGCTGTGTCCTTTCGCATGAGCCAGATCACGGCCGATAAACACCTCGTCGTCATCATCGTCGTAACAGATCACGCCGATATTCTCCGACATTCCGAAACGAGTCACCATCCTGTGGGCCACCTTTGTTGCCTTTTTGATATCGCTGGAGGCTCCGGTGGTAATATCCTTGAAAATAATCTCCTCCGCAATCCGCCCGCCCAGGGAAACCATGATATGCTGCAGCATCTGCCCCTTGGTCATAAACATTTCATCCTTCTCAGGAAGCGGCATGGTATAGCCTGCAGCCCCCACTCCCGTCGGAATAATGGACACCGTATACACAGGCCCCACATCCGGCAGCACATGGAACAAAATGGCATGGCCTGCCTCGTGATAGGCCGTAATCCGTTTTTCCTTGTCGGAAATGATCCTGCTCTTCTTCTCTGCGCCGATCCCCACCTTGACGAAAGCCTTCCGGATATCCTCCTGCACTACAAAGCTCTTGCCCTGCTTTGCTGCGATGATGGCAGCCTCATTCATCAGATTCTCCAGATCTGCCCCCGTAAATCCTGCCGTGGTCTGAGCTACCTGCTTCAGATCCACATCCTCCGCCAGGGGTTTGTTTTTGGAATGTACCTTCAGGATATCCTCTCTGCCGCTGACATCCGGCGTACCCACTGCCACCTTTCTGTCAAAGCGTCCGGGACGCAGAATGGCCGGATCCAGAATGTCCACCCGGTTGGTTGCCGCCATCACGATGATTCCCTCATTGACGCCGAATCCGTCCATCTCCACCAGCAGCTGATTCAGCGTCTGCTCCCGCTCGTCATGGCCGCCGCCCATACCGGTTCCTCTGCGTCTGGCCACCGCGTCGATCTCGTCGATAAACACAATACAGGGAGAATTCTTCTTGGCCTCCTCAAATAAATCGCGGACCCGGGATGCGCCCACACCTACAAACATTTCCACAAAATCAGATCCGGATATACTGAAGAAAGGAACCCCTGCCTCTCCGGCCACAGCCTTTGCCAGCAGCGTCTTGCCGGTTCCGGGAGGGCCCTCCAGCAAAACGCCTTTGGGAATCCTGGCGCCCACCTTTGTATATTTTCCCGGCTCCCGCAGGAAATCCACAATCTCTTCCAGCTCTTCCTTTTCTTCTTTCAGGCCCGCCACCTGCTCAAAGGTGATATTTTTATCCCCCATGGACAATCTGGCCCTGCTCTTGCCGAAATTCATCATCTTGCCGTTGTTGCCGCCTGCATTCTGGGCACTGACCATCATGAATAGAAATACGCCCACCGCCAGAACAATCAGCATAGGCACCAATGTGGTCAGCACCCATCCCTCTCTGGGCACATCCCGCACGGGCGGATCAAAACCAAAGCCTCTCACCAGAACCTCCGCCTCGCCGATGTCCGTCACATACAGCTTCCTGTCCGTACCATTGGTCAGTTCCACACGCAGATACCCTGTAGGCACCTCGCTGTTGGGATTAATGGTCACCTCCCGGACTCTTTCCTCCTTCATGTCGCTGATAAACTGTTCCCTGGTATATTCGTCATCCGCCCCGTTCAAAGTGGTCAGCACCGCCACCCCCATCAGGAGCAGAATAATAAAAAGAAAATATGAATTAAATCCTCTACTCTGCCTCAACTTGCAAGCCTCCTGTTTCTTGTGCTACCATCCCGCTTTTGCGTCAGTCTTCTTCGCCGGAATCAAATTCCACCACCCCGATATAAGGCAGATTCCGATATTTCTGATCATAATCCAGCCCGTATCCTACCACAAACCTGTCGGGAATCTGAAATCCCGTATAGTCCACATCCACATCCACAACCCTTCTCTCCGGCTTGTCAAGCAGTGTACACAGGCGCAGAGATTCCGGTCCCCTGGCCCAGAGCATCTCCAACAGATAACTCAGCGTCCTGCCGCTGTCCACGATGTCCTCCACCACAATCACGTTCTTGTTCCGAATTGGGTCATCCAGATCTTTTACGATCTTGACCACGCCTCCGGAGGTCGTTCCGCCTCCGTAGCTGGACACCGCCATAAAATCCAGCGACACCGGCACCGTAATCCGCTTTGCAAGCTCGCACATAAAAAAGCTTCCGCCTTTCAGTACGCAGATCAAATGCACCTCTTTTCCCGCATAGTCCCTGCTGATCTGTTCCCCGATCATCTGAATCTTCGCATCCACTTCTTCCTCCGTCAAAAGTACCTTAATGCTCTCCGCCATCTTTCTCCTCCGTTTCGCTGCCTTCGCAAAATTTTTTCCCCGTAAATCGTATCTCCAATATACGCTCCGTACTTGCGTCCACCTGAAAAGATGCGCTCATCCGCCATCCGGCCAGCCATAAGACATGGCTTCCCTGCGCCACCACAGGGATCTCATCCCGAATCTGCCTGGGGATCTTTTCCGTGATCATATAATTTTTCACGGATTTGTGTATGATTTCGCCCTGCCTGCCGGCTATCGTGAGAAAATCCCCCTGCCTCCGGAAACGGATGGCAATACATTCTTTTATTTTATCATAATCGAACCATTTCGTATACCGTTTTATGGGAACTTCCTGACCTTTTTTTATATAAAATGCCTTTACTTCTATTTTTCCCCAGTCTTCCTTCTCATAAACAAAAGGGGTCCGAAATATTTCCTCTCCCAAAGGCGCCGTAAGCATCCATAGCTGCGCCGGACAGCCTCCCACATCCCCCTCCGGCCGCCTTTCCAGAATCACGTCTGTATACTCCCGTACGGCCCGGATTCCAAAGGGCAGACTGATACTTTTGTTCCCTTCCGCCTCAAACAGTTCCAGCGTGTCCGCCACATGCACCGCCGCAATATCCTTCCCTGTGGGAGATAACCGCTTTAATGCCTCCAGGATCAGGCGTTTCCGTATTGCTATATGATTTTTCAAAAATTCTGCAACGGCAATCCGATATCCGCATGTCCCGGCGCCTGTCGGTTCATCCCTGCCGCCGGATGTCTCCCGCACAGTCTCCACGCATCGGGCAAAGGCCTCCCCGGTCTGCTCCTCCAAAAAACCTTCCGTCTCCCGCAGCAGCTGCGCCGTATGGCCCATGTGCACAATTGCACCGGCAGACACCTCCCGCTCCGCATAGGGCAGAATATGATGCCGGATCCGATTGCGTCTGTAATCATCTCCTTCGTTTGTAGCATCCTCACACCACTGTGCCGACACATGCCGCATATACGCCTCCACTTCCCGCCGTTCCAGGCATAGAATAGGACGTATAATCGATCCCCGCACCGGGGCGATCCCGCTCAGTCCCTGTATCCCGCTTCCCCGAAACAGATGAAACAGCATGGTCTCCGCATTGTCATTGCTGTTGTGGGCAACCGCAATCCGGGCTCCCCCAAGGTGCTCTGCCGCCTGGTAAAATGCGTTATACCGCACTCTTCTCCCCGCATCCTCTTCGCTGCAGCCCTCCCGGCGTGCCAGAGCCCGCACATCCGCATTGACCAGCCGAAAGGCAACGCCCTTCCTCTTACACAGATTCTCCACAAACAGGGCATCCTTCTCTGCCTCCCTGCGGATTCCGTGATTCACATGTACCACGGACAGCGACAGCGGTATCCGCTTTGCATATTCCAACAGCAACAGAAAAAGGCAGACCGAATCCGCCCCTCCTGAAACCCCCACAACCACCTTGTCGGAGGCTTTGAGCATACAGTGCTCCTCCATATAAGAAAATACTTTTTTCTCTGTCTTTTCCCTGTTATCCATATCCCTATGTTATCTCAAAACATCGGAAAAGTCAATCAGGCTTCCCAGATACCGATCGCCACAACCGTCATATCATCCGCAATTCTTCCCCCGCTGGCATGCAGTGCAATCCGAAGCAGACGTTCCGCGATCTCTCCCGGATTGCGGTCCCTCATCTGGGCAATGATATTCACCATGGCACTCTCATATCCCTCGCCGCCGAAGGCATCCACCACACCGTCGGACACCATGATCAGATAATCATCGTCCTGCAGCTGTTTATGCAGAGACTCCGCTTCCACCTGTCCGAATACCCCCAACGGAAGATTTCCCGTGGTCAGCAATTCCACCTCCGTCCCCCTCTTCAAAAACGAAGCCGCACCTCCCACTTTCCTCATCTCACACTTCCCCTGGTACAAATCAATATCGCAGATATCCAGCGTGGGATGGTTATCGTCCTCCCCCGCCGCAAATAATGCGGTATTCACCATATTTACGGCTGTATCTGTGTCATAGCCTGCCTCCAGCATTTTCTCCATCAATTCAAGCACACGTTCGCTGTCTCTGCCTGCTTTCTCCCCCGAACCTGTCCCGTCTGACAGCATAACTGTCAGCCTGCCCTTCTCAGCCTCCAATACCGCATAATTATCACCGGAAACAGCCTCTCCCTCCTTAACGGCTCTGGCCGTTTTGGTGAGTGCCAGAAATCTGGCCTCCTCCTCCAGCACAAAGCTCTGGGGAGCGCCTTCCACCACGCTGGGACTGTTCACCGAAGGCGCCAGCCGCCTGTCCAGCAATACAGAAATCATATCGGCCGCGTCCTCCGCCGCCACCTTCTCTCCTTTACGGGTATGCATGATCAATGCCACGGCCTGTCTGCCTTCATCCCTGGGCAGATAGCAGGGGCCTTCCACCTGTATGCCCTCCTCGCCCAGCGCCTGTACCAGCAGCCTCTTCTTCCGCCCCTCCATGGGCCAGAAGGTGAATACTTCTCCCGCCGCTTCTGTCATAATCTTCGCCATTTCATTCAGATGTATACTGATAATCTGCCGGTTCTCCCATAGCCTCTTCTCCATCAGGAGGGTCTCCCTGCTCTCCTGCTCCGGCTCAAATTCTCCGTCGTAGCTCCTGGCCAATTCGTAAAAGCTGTCCGCATAGCTTAAAAGTCTCCGCCTGCACAGATCGAATCCCTGCGCCGTCTGCGGCAGCCTTTCCTCCCCTTTGCGTCTTATCACGCCAAAGCCACCCCTTTCTGCTGCCGTCTTCATCGCAGCAGTACCATTATAAAAATCCGGGAATTAAATTTTTGTCAAAAAAAGAAAGCGGTCCCATTAAAGTTTTACGACAAAAAAAGCGGAAGCCTCATGCTCCCGCCTAATCTTCCTGTTTAAAAAGAATCTCATCCTCATACACAAGCCCCAGCTTTTCTCTGGCCACATTCTCAATATAACCTTTGGTCTGAACTTCCTTGCCGAACCGCTCTATCTCAACTTTACGCTGTTCCTCAGCCCCTATCTGCTCATCCAATGCCGACGCTTCCGCTGTCTTATTGTCTATCTTCTGCTGCAGCTCCATACTTCCCATCTGAACCAATATCAGAATCAAAACAACAACCAGGGTCACCAGAAACATGCTGAAACGGTTTTGGTATCTTTTACGGTATGCTGCTTTTCGATGTCTTGCCATTTCCCTACCCCCGGTCTCCTTCATGTTTTTAAATTCATTTTAATGACTTTGAGAAAAAACTTCAATTTATTTTTCAAAAATCTCTTCTGCCGGCCTGCCAGACGGCGGGCACTTCCCCCGGCCTTCCTACCCATGAGCCGGAAAGGCCTGACCAGCAGTCCAAGCCCTTTCCCAAGCAGTTCCAGCACCCATGCGATGACTCTGGAACCATATTTTACGAAAAACGAGCTGACCAGCTTCCTGTATAGAAAGATTCCGGTCATGGCGCCTATGACGGCAAACCAGCGCAATGTCCCATTACTCTCATGATACATCAACAGAAACACTTCCGCCGCGCAATAACCCCAGAACCCCATATCCTCCACCGACACCCAAAAAGAGCCGTGTGGAATCACTCTCCGTATGATCCGCAGGATATCATACACAAAGGGAATAAAGACGCCCATGATCAGGGAATGCAGCAGAAATTCATTCTCGCTTACCATGGCTTTCACCGAAACAGCCTGTTAAACAGGGATTCACTCTTATGTCCTGCGCCGGCTACATCCGAATAGGTAAAGCTGTCTATCTTGCCGTCTATATCCACTTCTCCCTTTTCCAGAGTAAGCCTGCTGACATGGAGGTCATCCCCCTTGATCATCAGCATCCCCTGCTCCGTCTCCAGGAGAATCTCATGTATATCAAAAGACAACACATCGTTTACACCGTTCACCGTACAGTTTCTGCGATTTGTCATCATCACTTTATGTATCCGTCCGCTTCCGCCCAGCTCTTCCATTAACCTTTTTATCCCCTTTCTTTCTGATCCTGGCATTACCCTGAATCAGTATATGAGGACTTGCGGAAAAATAGAACTGCACGGCTGGACTTACCTCTTCCTATAAATAGCGGAAAAGTTCCTTGGCCTCATCCTTTTTTACGGTCTCCTGTACATCCAGCACTTCCACCTTCACTTCCTTATTTCCGAAGGAGATGGTGATGATATCTCCCTGCTTTACCTCTGCTGACGCCTTGGCGACTCTATCGTTGATCATCACGCGCCCGCCGTCGCATGCCTCATTGGCCACGGTACGGCGTTTAATCAGCCTGGACACCTTCAAATATTTATCCAATCTCATAACACAAACCTTCGCCCTTCTTTGTCTGATTCCATGTCCGTCTTACGGCATTTCCTATAATAAAAAGCCCGGCATGTGTCCGTTTCAATCAGTTACACAGAACATCCGCCAGGCTTCATTATACTATCTGTCAACAGATGGCGTTTACTCGTTCACCATGTCCTTCAAAGCCTTGCCGGCCTTAAACTTGGGAGCTTTGGAAGCTGCGATCGCCATAGGCTCGCCATTCTGGGGGTTCCTGCCTTCTCTTGCAGCTCTCTCGGATACCTCAAAAGTACCGAATCCTACCAGCTGAACCTTTCCGCCCTTTTTCAGTTCCTCGGCAACAACATCCGTAAAAGCCTTCAGTGCCTTCTCTGCATCCTTCTTGGAAATTCCAGCCTGCTCAGCCATGGCAACGGTTAACTCTGTTTTGTTCATATTGATCCTCCTATATGAGTTTTCATTTTTGTACATTTCATTCCGAAGTTGACTCTCTGAAACGTCTAAATATATATATATATGGTTTTGGCAGGTTTGTCAAGGCATTTTCTGGACAAACTGAAATTTACTGCCGTACGGACTTCCTGTTGGTGACGGCACCGAATGAACAGTAACCCGTCCGCCCCTTCCGCAACAAATCACGCCGCAGGCGTAGCCGTCCGGGCAGGGTCAGATGTGGGCTCCGGCGTAGGTGCAGGCGTAGGCTCCGGTGTGGGTGCAGGCGTTGCAGCGGGGTCCGGTGTCGGCGTTGCGGCAGCGCCCGGATCCGGCGTCGGACTCGGCGAGGACTGGCTTGTCTCACTTTCCTCCGCGTCGGCCCCATATTTCACCAGATCGGCAAACGAAAACGAGATATCCTTCTCCGCATTATCCACCTGAATCGTATAGCTTCTGGTCTCATAACCCTCTTTCCGCAAAATGACCACATGCGTTCCTTCCTCTTTCAGAAAGCTGCAGGGAGCTATTCCCACATAATGGCCGTTCAGGTAAACTTCCACTCCCTCCGGTGCCTCCACATATACCTTATAGTAATCCGTAACGGTATCGGGCACACTGCCGGACTCAGACTCCGAACTGCTCTCGTCCTCCTCCGCTCCCGTTTCCACTGCCTCCAGCACTACGTTAAAGCCTGCCGACTCTTGGGCCACACGAAGATACTGCGTGATGGACTGATAGCCCTCCGCCCGGGCAATCATCTGGTGCAGGCCGTATTCCAGTTCAACCGGTCCGGATGTGTTCACCTTCTCCCCGTCAATATACAATTCCGTATCGGCGGGACTCAGCGAGAAAAGCACCATTCCCGTCTCAGGCTCCGGAACTTCCAGGTCCCCGATATCCAGCACGGTCTCTTCGTTGCGTTCTATGACCACGCTTTTCTCTCCCCCGCCTCCCTTATTGGAGACGGTTACCTGATAGCTCCCCTCCGGCACCAGCAAAAGCATCCCCTGAGTTATACGCTGTATCAGCGACTGCCCAACCTCGATCCATCCGCCCAGGAAGTGCTCGTCATTTTCCAGCCGCAGATATCCGTGGCCCTTTTCAACACGGACGGTGAGGATCTGATTTCCAAGTCCCTGGAGAGACAATACGTCCGCCTCATTCAAATCGATCATTTCTATCTCTCTGCCGTCGGAGAGATATTGGGTATTGGAGGTGAGTTTATAGACATCCTCCCCTATCCGCACCTCCCCCTTTGCCGTATCTATCTCATAGCGCTTCACATTGTCATAGCTCCAGCTTTGGGCAGACAGCTGCAAGGTAGTCAGATGCTTTTTCGATTTGAGAAAAGTAATATCTACAATATCTCCCTTCCCCACCTGGTCTATAGAAACCGCCTCTCCGTACTTGTCATACAATCTGCTGGTTCCGTCCACAGAAAGCGTGTATCTGCGGCCCAAGTCCAGGTTCAGAAAAGTCAGCGTATTTTCCTCGTCATTCCTGTCAACCAAAATGGCGGTATCTGCCGAGTCATAACTCTCCGGACCGGCGACTACAAATCCGGTATCGATCCGCTCTGTTCCGGGAGCGGAAGACTCCCCATCGCTGTTTCCGGCGGCGAAAAACCCGCATCCCCCCAGAGAAAGCATGGTCATAATCAGAAGAAAAATCCTCCTGTATCCATATCTTTTTCCGATTTCGGTGCCCTCACTTCTTTTTTTCATATAGTCCTCTCTTCTCCTTGTCCGGGACCGTCCCCCAAACCATTTCTCTATCGCAGTCGTTTGATATCCCGGAATACTTCGTCCAGGAAATGCTGCTTCTCCTTCTCCTGCTGGATGACCCGTTCCAGCTTCTCCTGATTCTTGCCGGGAATCCAGGCCTTTCCCGAATTATAATAGAATTTGGCAATCTTCCAGAATTTCTCCGGATACGCCAGCCGATAATACAGCTCAATCCAGCTATGCGCCGATATTGGACGCTCCTTCCCGTATGCTTCCAGCAGATCCGATCCCAGCGCCACAGACCAGTTGCCCTTTTCCAGGAGCTTCCTCAGCAGCAGGTACAGATCCCGTATGGGATTGTCCCTTTGATATTTTTCAAAATTGACCAGAAACCACCCTTCGCTCCCCTGCAAAATATTATGATACTGATAATCGCCATGACAGAACATAACCTCTTCCCTCACGCCGTCTCCCAATGCCTCCGTTTCGGACACCGGCGCATACTGCTTCCACTCCTGTGCTACCGCCAGGGCCTGCTCCAAAAACTCCTCCAGAGCATTCCTCAAACTGATCTCAAACCAGGTCTTCTGGCGCTTTTGCTGCAGATATTTTCCCACACGCTTTAACTCCCGGTTACGCTTATCGTACTCCTTCTCCAGAGAAAAAGCATCCGGAAGATCCGGAGTATCTGACGGAAGTGTCATATTGCCATGAAGCTTTGCCAGCAGCCTCACAGCCTCTCTGCACTCTTCTCTGTCACGGATACTGCACTCTCTGCCGTCCTGCCAGGTTTTCAATATATACTTTATTCCGTCTATATCCTTCACAAACAGCTGGCCTTCCCTGGCCGGCACAATCCGCTCTACCCGGACCAGTCCCGCCTCCGCCACCTGTCTCAGCAATTTATTCTGCAGCGCCAGTCTCTCCTGGCTTCCCGAATATTCTTTCAGAATCAAGCACCCCTGACTGGTATCACATACTATGGCACCTCTGCCCTTTCTGGTGCGCAATACCTCTATTTCATATTGTTCCAGCAACTCAACTGCCCTGTCGTTCACTTCCGTCCCCTCCTGATTGGTTTCTTATGTCGCCGCCCCGACATTCGGTCTGGTTCTTAACCTATCATATGAGAAGATGTCTGAAAGTATGTTACAGGTTTTCAGCTATCTTTGCGAATCTGTTCCGCTTCCGCCAGAAGACGTTCTCTGGTATTCCATTCCGGATGCTCCAGCACCAGCTCTAAAAGTTTCTGCAATGTCCCGCCCAATGCCTTCCCGGGCTTCCACCCTGCTGCAAGCAGGTCTGAACCGGTCACAGCCAGGCTCTTTAAAGAGACACACTCTCCCTCCTCCACTATCTTTTCATATAATTCCTGCCATTTATCCAGCTTCTCAAGCTTTTCCTGCCGCAGATAATCGCTCTGGGCATAGATATCTGCCCGCTTTACCGCAAAAATTCCGGGAAAAGCACTCTCCCCTATCTTGTAGATCGCCCTGCGGACCACCCTTTTATTCGCATCCAGCCCATTTCCGTAATCATGATACAGAACCAGTCTGCTCACTTCCCTGATGGTATCATTATCGAATTTCAGCCGCCGCATAATCTCCTGCGCCATATCCGCGCTGACTGCCGCATGGCCGTGAAAATGTGTGATCCCCTCTTCGTCAACTGTCTTCACGGCAGGCTTTCCTATATCATGAAACAACATCGCAAGCCGCAATATCCTGTCCGGTTCCGCCGCCTGTATGGAATGCAGAATATGTTCACCCACATTGTAACAATGATGCGGATGATTCTGCTGCGTCTCCATACATTTGTCAAATTCCGGAAGAATCACATTTGTGACACCCTTGTCATAGGCAATCCGAATACACTCCGGATGCGGAGAAAGCAGCAGCTTAACCAATTCAGCCTGGACTCGTTCCGCACTGATCTTGTTCAGCGTATGCGCCAGCTGTCCGATAGCCTCCAGCGTCTCCTCCTCAATCCTGTAGCCAAGCTGCGCAGAGAACCGGATCGCCCGCAGGATCCGCAGTGCGTCTTCCCCGAACCGTTCCAGGGAATTGCCCACACAGCGGATTACGCCCGACTCCAAATCTTCCAGCCCGCCGAACAGATCCACCAGTCCTTCCCGGTCATTATAGGCCATGGCATTAATCGTCAGATCACGGCGCATCAAATCCTCCCGGAGATCCGGTGTAAAAGTCACTCTGGCGGGATGCCTTCCGTCCTCATATTCTCCGTCAAGCCGATATGTGGTCACCTCAAAACCTTCCTTATCCAGCATGACAGTCACTGTCCCATGCTGCAGGCCGGTACCTATTGTCCTGGGAAAAAGCTCTTTCACCTGCTCCGGTCTGGCGGATGTGGTAATATCCCAATCCTCCGGCTGTCTGCCCAAAATGCTGTCCCGTACACAGCCGCCCACCGCATAGGCTTCAAATCCGGCGCTTCTGATTGTGTCGATAATATATTGCCCCTTCACGGGCAGCATTATCCTGATATCAGACCTCATCGCAACACCTCCCTTATCCGAACCACGGGCTCGATTTCTATCAAATAATGCCCAACCCTTACGCTCAAAAGGACTTCGCCGGATAGAATGCCCTTTCCTATAAGGTGAAAAGGCGGCAGGAAGCCCCACCGCCATCTTCATCATTGTTGTACAGTTTTGCCTGTACACATCGCACCTTCCGGTTTTAGGCAATCTCTCCTCCCCGAAAAGTTTACGTCTCTTTATTACCATATCCCGAAATATCAGCCCTCTTCGCCGGTTGCCTGGGAATCACTACTTTCTTCACCGGAGGCCTGAGATTCATTATTTTCTTCACCGGAGGACGCCGCTTCTCCTTCTTCACCGGAAGTCTGCTCATCAGCGTTTCCTTCATCCGACGCACCGGACTCCTCCCCGCTTGCTGCAGCGGCAGCCTCTTCCTCCGCTCTTATCTTCAGATAGGCCAGATGATCCTTCGGATCCTGCACATCCACATTCTCCGTAAAGGTCCCCAAATACTCCGAAACCTTCTCATTGCGCAGCGTGGTCCTGATTCTCTGCATCCACTCTGGATCATTGAGTCCCTTATAGTATACGACATAGGTATAATTTTCGGAAGCCGGCGATATGACAGCCGTGTCACCTACCTGTCGGCTGCTGTCGTTCATCCATTCTGCAATCTCTGTGGGAACGTCCGTCGTCATTACGCCCTCCAACAGACCGCCTTCCACAGTCGTAATTGCCGGATCATTGTACTTGTCACAGATTTCCGCGAATGTCTCCTCCGTTGCAGCGCCGCTCTTCCACTCATCCAGAATGGCCTGTCCGTTGTCTTCGGCCGTCAGGGCCACCCGGACATCCACTGTGGGCGTCTGCGCCAGATAGCGCTTCTCAAACCCCACCACATAATACTTATGGTTGGTGCTGTCCTCAATTACGGAAGTGTCTCCCTGTTTCCGCTCCTTATCAAACAGCCAGTCCGTCAGAACATAGCTCATCGAAGCCTTCCTTGCGTCGGTAATCAGTTCACCCTCTGTCATCACACTTGCTTCCAGCTTGTCCGCCTCTTCCTTTGCCGCTTCCATAGCCGCGGCAATCTCTGCTTCAGAAGGCTGATAAGGCTCCTCTTCGCCTTCTCCCTCTTCACTGCCTTCTTCGCCGCCCTCTTCCGGCTCTACGGGATCTGCCAGCTCGGTAGGCTCAGTGGGCAACTCTGCATCGACTTCCACCCTATAATAATCAATGGAATCATAAGTATCGGCATTTTCCTCGTAATACGCCTGAATCTCTTCCTCCGAAGGCGACAGCTTCTCCGCCATCGCTTCCGTATAAGCCCCCACATAAAAGCTCTCTTCCAGATACGGCTTTACTCTCGCCTGTGTGGCATAGGGACCGTACAGTTCCTTCAGATAACTCTTCATGGTGCTTCCGGCCTCCGAAACCGCTTCTTTCAAGGTTTCCTGATACTCACTGTAATCCTCTGCCGTATCATAGGTGAATCCTTCCGCTCTGGCTTCCTTTTCGATCCCCTTATTCCGCGCTATATTCTGGACTGCTAATTCCTCAAAATAATCTCCCCAAGTCATGGTCTCCGAATACATCTGCGTATCCACATCCCTGGTCATATCCAGCCCGAAATAGCCCAGATAGGCGCCGTACTGATTGAGATAACTGCTGCGGGCCACATTATAATTGTAGTCAAACTCCGCCTTGGAAATCTTTTCCCCATTCACCGTAACATAGATCCCGTTTATCGTTAGGTAATTCCGAATGGGAAAAGATGCCACAAGACACACCAGGGCAACTACCACCGCGATTCCGATGATACGGCTGACCCTCTCCTCCCTGGCGGCTTTTTCTTTCTGCTCTTTTCTCCTTTGCATCTTCAGATCGTATTTTGTCACTATCTTTTCCGGCTCCTGCCCATTGTTCTGTGTTTCTTTCTTAGGCATGATACTTATCTCCCTTCCCGTTATTCACTGCCTTTTGCCGCAATCTTTACCGCAAATATATATTTTACAGCATTTTCTGCAAAATGGGAAGCTATTTCACATATTTTTCAAGTTTTTCCACAATATTTTTTATGCAGCCGGGCTCAAAGGGGCTCATAAGCCCTACTTCTTTAATCATATTGGTAAAAAAATCCGCTGCGGAAAGCCTGCACAGTTTCAGGTAGCTCTCCCACGCTGACTGGAAATCCTCGTCCATCTTCACCTTATACTGCAACGCACAGGTCTGTGCCAGGCTGTAATCGATATAATAGAAGGGAGAATTGTAGATATGCTGCTGTTTCTGCCAGAAACCGCCCTTCCCCATAAATTCATCATCGCCATAATCCTGATGCGGCCTGTACTCCCGCTCCAGCTTCAGCCATGCCGCATGTCTATCGGCCGGTGTCATATCCGGATTCTCGTACACAATATGCTGAAACTCATCCACCATACAGCCATAGGGAATAAAGGCCGCGGAATCCTCCAGATGCATCTCGATATAATCCTGTGCCCTGTCGCCGAAAAACAGCGGCATCCATTTCTGAGTGAAGAACTCCATGGACATGGAGTGAATCTCTGCCGTTTCCATCGTAATATCCGCATGCTCCCGAATCGGGTCCTTACCGGAGAGATATCCCTGGAAAGCATGTCCGCATTCATGTGTTATGACATCAACGTCACCGCTGGTACCGTTGAAATTGGCAAATACAAAAGGCGACTGATAAACCGGCATATATGTCATATATCCGCCTGCGCGCTTGGTCTTCCGTCCCAATACGTCGAAGAGCTCATTCTCCATCATAAAATCATAAAATTCCTTCGTCTCCGGAGAAAGTTCGCCGTACATCTTCTGCCCCGCCGCCAGAATCTCGTCAGGCGTGCCGAAGGGCGCCGGATTCCCTTCCTTGAAATATACGCTGGCATCAATATAGCTCAGTTTGTCAAGCCCCAGTCTCTGCCTCCTGCGGTCATGCAGTTTCTCCGCGAAGGGGACAAAGAACGCCTTGATCTGGCTACGGAAGGACTCTACCTCCTCCTTGCCGTAACAATTGCGCATCATCCTGTAATAACCCAGCTCCAGATAATTTTCATAGCCCATTTCCCTGGCCTGCGCAGTACGGTTCTTCACCAGTTTGTCATAGATTTCATCCAGCTTCTCTGCATTGGCCGCAAAAAAATCACTCTGCTTTTTATGCGCCGCGGCTCTGACACTTCTGTCAGAATGAACCAGATACGGACGCAGCAGCGACAGATTCAGCACCTTCCCATCAAACTCGATCTTTGCACCGGCGATCAGCTTATTATATTCCGTGGTGAGAGCGTTTTCCTCCTGCATCAGAGGAATCAGCTTCTCATCCATAGCCTTCCTGGACAGCTCCATATTCTTGAATGCCACCGCACCTATCTTCCCTTCCAGATAGTCCCGGTAAGGCGACGCATACAGCAACTTCTCATACTCCAGTACCAGATTATGATAAATCGGACTCTTTTCATTATAATATTCATGCTCTTTGTCATAAAATTCATCCGTGGTGTCTACATCGTAGCGGATGTGTGCAATAGTCATCTGGGTTCCGATGCGATCCGTCAATTCATAATACTTCTGATGTACCTTGAATTGCTCTTCTCCGCTGCCTGCATTTTGAAACGCTTCCATCAACCCTCTCATCTCTTTTTCAACCTGCTCAAAATCCACACGCTGATAGGGCATATCCTTAAATTTCATAATTTCAATCCTCTCTTCCCGCTTTATCGGCACTTTTGCTCTATTTTACATGATTCTTCCGCGCATGTAAACCTTTATTCCAAAACATTCCGTTCCGCATGCTTTTATTTCCATATTTCCCCTGCATTCTCCCGCATATCCGCATAATTTCATCTTGAAATCCGGCTGTGCTGGTGGTAATATAGATACAGTATTTTACATAAATTTTATAAATCCCGGAGGATAAGAAACATGTTTGAAGAATTGAAAAAGAAAATTCTCAAAAGCTCTCTCTTTGGCTCCATCATCATGATCGTCATCGGCCTTGGTCTGGCCGGCTGGTTCGCGATGGATGCATTCTATGCCATTACCGGCTATGCAGACTTCTCCCAATTGTCTCCTGACCAGCTCAATAACCAGCTGGTAGAGGTCAACCTTACAGACAACTATGGCTGCTATCTGGAAGCATGGGAGAAAAATACCAAAACAAATCAGACCAAAACCACGCATTACTACTATGTCATCCTTGCAGGCGATGAATATTCTGCAACGGACTGGTGTTACGTGTCCGTCAAGGTTCCTGCCAGCTACGGCAGCAAAATGGATGCCATGACAGAGAATACTTACAATGAGCTAGATTCCGAACCCCTGTATCTGGCCGGTCAGATCAAAAAGCTGGACGCAGAAGAGACTTCCTATTTTCAGGGCTTTTTCAGAGACGCTGGTTTTTCAGACGATGAAATCGCGGAAATGACTCTTCCCTATTATATTCAGTGCTTCTCCAGCAAGGCCAGCATGAACTTTGTTTTCATTGCCGCTTTTGCCGTAGGCGCCTTCCTTTTGATCTTCGGTATATTCAGAATTGCAAAGGTCGCAGGCGGAAGCTCCCTGAAGAAGCTGCGCAAAGATATCGAGAGCGCGGGCTATTCAGAATCTATGATCGATTCCGATTTCAGAAACGCCAAATCCTTTGACAAAAAAGGCACTCTGAAGATGGGACGCCTGATGACATACTATATTTCCGGTTCCGATGCCAGAGCTATTCCCAACAGCAAGATGATGTGGGCCTATCAGAACACCGTCACCCATCGTACCAACGGTGTCAAGACCGGTACCACCTACAATGTCATGATCTTCGATGAGATCACTCCCAAGGGACATACCTTTGCCGTTGCCAATGAGTCCATCGCCCAGGATATGCTTACGCTGATCAATACCATGCTCCCCTGGGTAGTAGTAGGCTATTCCGACGAATTAAAGAAACTTTACAATAAAGACCGTTCTCAGTTCCTGCAGCTGCGTTACAATACCTGTGAACATACTGCCGTAGAAGCTGCTGCCGCTGAAGAATCAGCTGCCGGCGGACAGCCATAAGCTTTTCTGAAAGACACTTTTATCGGCTGCCGGCTTCCGAAATGAAAAAACAAAATCCGGGAAGTTTCCTGCCTCAAAGCAGGACTCCCGGATTTTCCCATCTGTACTATGCATTGCAAACTAATTCCGGTTTCAGACGCTCCCGGTCAGAGGCAGTTCTTACAGCATCTCCACTCGAAAACAGGACTGCGTCTCCCCCTCTGCTCCCTCTAACGGCACTTCCCACTGCAGCAGCCAGACATCCCGCCTGATCCCGCCGTGATCGCTGAACTCCCGGCGGCTGCGGCAAATTGCTCCATCCACTCCTTCCACAGTGACCAGACATCCGCCGCTTTTTCCTTTGATGCGAATGGTATTGCCGCAAATCTCCGGTTCCCACTCCGTGATCAGGTTCTCCTTTATAGACTGCAGCCGGCCGTTCATTTTGAAGCAGTCTCTCACCGATAATGTCCCGTTCTCCTCATTCCAATCAAGGGTGCGCACCAAAGATTTCAACTCCGGATTGGCATAGGCTCCTCCAAAGCCGATCACCGTTCTTCCCAAACCGTCCGCCTCAAAACTGCTGCAGCCGTACCCGCTGCCCGGCATCTGCTCCCTATCGTTGATAAGAGGTACATTGTGTCCTAAGGAACGGCAGCACAGAAAATCATAACGTTTCTCTGAAAAATAGTCCCTGGTATATTCTCCGCACCCCAAATCTGCCAGCAGAAACTCCTTCCCGTTTAGATAAAAAAAGCTCCCCACATCATTGTGGTTATGGGGCTCGCCGTTGTGCCCGCCCTTAGCCGCCATGCCTGCGCCGTTTCTGCTCCTGCATATGCTCCATTGGGCATCCGGAAGGATAATTTGGGAAGCAGCTGCCTCTCTCGCAGGCTCCCTCACTGAAGATGCCGCTTTTGATGCTGCAGTTCCTGCAAAACTCCGTTCTCCAGATAATTTCTCCGACTTCACACTTCCTGCCGTATTTGGTTCTCCTGATGCCACCTTCAGGTTTACCATTCCTGCACATTCCCCACGCCGCAGAAAATCCGTGTAATCCTTCGTCCAAGCCAGATTGCGATACAGTCCCATCCATCGATAACAATTGTCGTCATTCAGCCCGGCCTCCCGCTCCATGGGCGGAATCCCGGCCTCCGGATACTTCTGCGCCAGATAGCAGGTAAGCCCGGGACGGAAAGTATCGTCCGTGAAACCGTCGGCAAAGCTTACGGTCTTCCCGGAAGGGAAATAACATTTCGCCTGAAACGCCGCTATTTTCGCCAGCTTTTCATTCTGGAACAGATCGCTTTTTCCCCCGGTAAATTCGTAGAGCTGCTGTGCAAATCCGGTAAAATAGGTCATGCCGTAGGTAAAATAGCCCAGCCCCTCCAGACAGGCGCCGTCCCCGGCGAAGCTTTTCAGATAGTAATGCTCCAGAGAATAACAAACCCTGTCCAAGATCCGACGGAGTGTTTCCGTTTCCTCTCCCGTCAGCTGCTCAGCCCTCTCTCCCAACAAATAAATCGCCGCGCTGCCTATACTGCCGCCGCATACGGCGCACCAGTTGCTCTCACCGTACTCCCAGTGACTGTATGGCGCCCGGGACTGCGCAAAAGGAACCAGTACCCGGCGCATCACCTCCCTGCGGGCCTCCTCCGAAACCTCCGCCGAAAGCCTGTCCTTCAGCAGATATGTAATCTCCGCAAGCGTCTGCGCGGTCTCCGACGCAAACAAATCTACATAAATACGCCAGTTTTCATCCGCCTTACGGTTCACATGAGCCGGCAACGCCCAACATTCCTCGCCGCAGATATCCCGAATAACCTCCTCCAGCTTCAAAATGTCCCGCTCTTCCCCATCCAGGATTCCCTTCAGCCCGAAGACGGCAAGATACTTTCTCCGCAGGAAATAGACTCCCTCATAGGTTAGACGGTTTCCCGTATTTTCATAGATTGCAAACAGTTCTTCTGTGACAGCCGGCACTTTCTCCCCCCGCAGGGCATCCGCTTCCCTTCGAATAGAACTGCAATAATCTGCATAAAACCGTTCCAGCTCCGCCAACATATATTCTCCCTCCCGGCCGCTCTTTTCCGGACAATCATGAATTTTGCTGCAATATCTTTTTATAGTTCCGATATACCACATAAATCCCTAAGGTACAGTTGAAGCCTATCATAACTATTCCGATTACAGGCAAAATAAAGCAGCCAAGACCTGCAGCCACAAACGCAGCCGCATATTTTCTATATAACGCAGCCATTTGTTTATTGTACTCCTCTACATTCCTCACCTTTGATTTAAGTGTTGTATCCCCGCTCCAAAAATTGATTGGCTCATCGCTGTTTCTGCCAAATGCGGCCAGAATGAAAAAGGGCAGGGAGCACATCAAACAACATATCATCCCGATAATATTTCCAACCAAATCAATACCTCCCCTCACTCATTGTCTCCAATTTCACAGGCCTTCCCTATATCTCGAAACGCCTCCGTCTCACGGACAAAGTTGAATTCTTCTCCTTCCATTTCCTTTCTCAGCCAGCTTACAGGGCCGCCCTCGTCGCTTCTGACGACTTTTCTCCCAAAATAGCTTCCCCTGTCTGCAAATAATGATGTATACCTGCCGTCACCCGACTCCTCCAGATGCTCTGCCGCAAACGCATGCTGCCCGGCTTTTTTCAACGCTTCTATCGTCTTCTCTTCTTCCCCCAGCTCCGCATACCCTTTTGCAATATTCGTCCAGAGCAGATGGAGCGCATTATGCTCACGGCCATAGTTCCATCATACAAGAACCGGCGCCTGTTCTGATATGATTGTATACCGCATCCTGGTTTCCGGGCAATAACTGCATTGTTTAGCATTTGTTGTATTTTTCAACTGTCCGTTTATTTGCTTCCGTCAGCCCGGGTTCGCATAGAAAAGGAATCATCCGCAAACACGTCCCCTATTCTTCCCCGCGAACTCCGCCCGACGACGGGCTTCTCCATGGCTTTCTCCCGGGCGGACTTCCCATCCAGGGAATCCATCTCTGTCAATTTCAGGGCGTCCGCTTTATCCGCAAAGCTGCGCAGCGAAGATACATTATTGCAGTGCTCCGCCCCTTGCCGAATCTCACGATCAATTTCCTTGGCAAACCTCTTTTTTAACAGCATCTTTTGTATCCCCTTCCTTGTACGCTCCCCGTTTCTGTTGTCCAAAAATGAGGGCGCCCTTTTAACGTACAAGCCGGAAAGCCCTATAATAATTATCATCTTTCATCTCATTAAACAGAATCAATTCCTGTTCATTGCAAGTTCCCGGAAAAAACATCACTACCGGGACTCGGGCAAACGACTGATGCAGATTATTGAGAGCCTTGTGTGAGCGCAGAATAGGGGTAACACTCTCCAATCCCAGTCAGGAAAACTACTGCATCCTCGGGCGTGTTCCCGAATATACTGAACAATCAGACTGTCCTGTTCCTGCCCTACTCCACCGTCACACTCTTAGCCAGATTCCGCGGCTTATCCACATCCAGTCCCTTTGCCACGCTCACATAATACCCCAGCAGCTGCAGCGGCACCACAGCCAGGCTTCCCACGAAATGCTCATCCACCTTCGGGACATATACGGTAAAGTCCGCCTGGTCTTCCGTCTCATATTTTCCGAAAGTGGTCACTCCCATCAAATAAGCTCCGCGGCTTTTGCACTCCATCATGTTGCTGATGGTTTTCTCATAAAGCCCGCTCTGGGTCAGGATGCCGATGACCAGTGTCCCGTTTTCAATCAGGCTGATGGTACCGTGCTTCAGCTCCCCGGCAGCGTAGGCCTCGCTGTGAACATAGGAGATTTCCTTCAGCTTCAGGCTGCCTTCCAGTCCAACCGCATAGTCGATGCCCCGCCCGATGAAAAACACGTCCCGGGCATTGGCATACTTTGCCGCAAACCACTGGATACGCCCCTTATCCTCCAGTATCCGCTCCATTTTACCCGGAATCGTCAGCAGTTCCGAAATATAGCCGTTGTACCGCTCCTCTGTAATCATTCCCCGGGCAAAGGCAAACTGTACCGCCAGGCAGTCGGCAGCCGCAAGCTGCGCGCTGTAGGCCTTTGTGGTAGCGACGGAAATTTCCGGTCCGGCCAGTGTATACAGCACATGATCGGCCTCTCTGGCAATGGAACTGCCCACTACATTGACTATGGCAAGGGTTTTGAGGCCTTTCTCCTTTGCCAGGCGAAGAGCAGCCAGGGTATCGGCTGTTTCCCCGGACTGGCTTATCACGATGACAAGGGCTTTCTGGCTGATGACCATCCCGCCGGGCGTCTCCGTGGATATCCTGTCGGCCTTCCCCTCAGGCACTCCCACGGCCATCCCATCGGGCTTCCCCTCAGCCACTCCTGCGGATATCGCCCTGGGCGCTCCCAACGGCATCTTCCTGTAACGGAATTCCGACGCCAGTTCCACCCGAACAGGGATTCCCGCCAGATCTTCTATCACATACTGCGCCTCCATGCCCACATGCCAGGCGGAACCGCAGGCCACAATGGTAATCTGCCCAATCTCCCGAATATCATCGTCGGTTATGCCCAGGACGCCCAGGTCAATGCGGCCGTCCTTCACCATGGAATTCAGCGTATCCGCCACGGCCTTGGGCTGTTCGTGGATTTCTTTCATCATAAAATGCTCGAAGCCGCCTTTTTCCGCCGCTTCCGCATCCCACTTGATCTCGGTGGTTTCCTTCTCGATCTTGTCCCCGTCCAGATTATAGAAATCAGCCTCTCCCGGAGCAAGCCTGGCAAACTCCAGGTTTCCGATATAATACACATTCCGGGTGTATTTCAAAATCGCCGGGACATCCGATGCCACATAGGTTTCCCCGTCCGTAATGCCGATAATCATGGGGCTGTCCTTGCGGGCCACCCAGATTTCACCCGGGAAATCCTGAAACATCAGCTCCAGGGCATAGGAACCCCGCATGCGCACCATGGTTTTCGCAATGGCGTCAACGGGGCCAAGCTTATATTTTTTGTAGTAGTAATCAACCAGTTTGACAGCCACTTCCGTGTCTGTCTGGCTGTAGAAAACATATCCGTGCCTCAGCAGCTTATCCCGCAGTTCCTGATAGTTTTCGATGATGCCGTTGTGCACGCCCACCACTTCCGACTCCACTTGCCCGGAGCCGGAGCGGCTGCAGTTCCCGGAGACGTGGGGGTGCGCATTGGAAACACTGGGTTCCCCATGGGTTGCCCACCTTGTATGGCCAATGCCGCAGGTGCCTGCCAGGGCATTTCCACCGTCGGTCTTTTCAATGAGATTTGTAAGACGGCCTTTTGCCTTCACAACCTCCGCCTTCCTTTCCCCGTCCCGGACAGCCAGGCCGGCGGAATCGTATCCCCGATATTCCAGTTTTGACAGACCGTCCAACAGAATCGGCGCGGCCTGCTGCCTTCCTGTAAAACCCACTATTCCACACATAACTTTTCCACTCCCTCCTCATCCTATTATATATATGCAGCTTCTATCGTTCGGGTTATTGTAACACAACCTGCACGTCCAGTCAATCAAGCCGCCAAACACCTTTCCTGCAGTGAGTGGTAGGGCTTCCATCTAAATACCCGAACCGGCATTCACCCCTATATAATATGTCATCCGCCCTTTTTCGGCATCCGTCCTCAACCATTACCAAAATCGCAAATCCATATGATATGCGGTATAAATTCCCGGCATCCAACGCACCAGATATGCCGGGAACGAGCTCCTGCCCTCCTTGTATGGTGCCGCTTTCGGCGCATTACACCGGACATGCGGGGGATGTTCTATGTAAATAACTCATACAAAAACGACCGGAATTTCGGAGTCCACCACTGAAGATACCCGGCCCGGGTAGGGTGTATTTTATCCTTCATGTATACGGCATAATCCTCTTCCGACACGGCATTCATCTCATCGTCATTCCACAAATCCAATATGCAGATGCCCCATTTTTCCTGCAGCAGGGGCAGGATGTCTACCATAGCCTGGTACTGCGCACTGTCATATCTTGTTCCGGTATAAACGACAAACGGGCAATTCCAGGTATCCTTCACATACACGATAATCGCTTCCATGGCCCCCGCTACAGTAGCCGTTTCAAAAGCGCCGAAATTCCTGCCGCCACTGACGGATCCCAGTGGAATCTTCTGCGTCGCATCGTTGGTAGAGAGCTGACATATCACCGCATCAAACCGCTGACCGGTACCCACCCTTTTCAGGCGGGAAAGGTAAGAAGACGAATCCCTGTCCGCAAGGGTGGTACCGCTGACTGCCTCCTTAACAACCTGGCAGCCGTCCAAAATGCGGATATCATCTGCCATGGACACACCTGCCGCAGCTGAGCCGTAGGTAACGGACGAGCCCAGAAACAGCAGCCTTTTGCTCTTCAGTGGAAAGTCTCCCGTAATTTGCCTCGCCTTCCGGCCACTGGCAGGTTCAGTAGATTCCATCTGTATTGACATTTGCATCTCCTTCCGGTTTCCAATCTTATTTTGTGACTTTATTTTTCAGTTTCACTTCTGCTGTCCGCCGGTTCCACACAGGAGGGCAGCATCTTCATGATTTATCTGAAGCGCTTTTTAAAGCTGTTTTCCCATTCATTGTAACACCCGTACCCTGCCGCTGTCAATCAATCCAGGCTGTCCATGTCTCTGCACCTGCTGCTCTGATATCTATATTATCCACCTATTTTATCCACCTCAAAAAAATTTCTTGCAAACCTTGTTATGATATGTTACCAGAAAGCCATAGAAGCGGCTCCACACTCAAATAATTGTAGCTCTCACCGCTATAAGCGGTCAGCCGTCACTATTTGCGGTAGTGGCGGCTATTTCTTTCCCCTGAAGATTGCATAACATAAACCTACAAGGGTGCAAATGAATATTCCAATCTGAATCAAATCAGAGTATGTAACATACATTGGCATCGCCCTCCTTTCTTTCGTCTGGAGGGTTGCCCCTCCGAAAAGGAGGGTAAAGCCGCCTTGGCTCTATGGTTTCCCGTGAGAAAAATAATATCATATCCTCATCTGGTTTGCAATGTGTTTTTTCCTGGCTGCACTGGTTCAACAGGAACCCTGCTCCGGAACACCTGGATATGGTGGAAAAAAGGATGGGGATATGGTATAATGATTCTGCTAACGCAGAATTCAAGCCAGCTGACGCTGTCTTGCCATCGCGCTGCGATGCATTATACCGGATCCCATGGCTTGTCCATCAAATGCCTCCTTCGGAGCCGCTTGATGGTCTGGGCACATGGTACAATAGGGTTGACTTCAAATGTTTTGTACGAGGAGGATTGGTTGTGGGATTGTTGGACAAGTTTAAGAAAAACGCGGTTCCGGAGCGGGTGAACGGGGCGGCCATGCTTTTCTGCCGCGATGGACTCTACCCTCAAACTGTGAGCCAAATAAACCCTCCCTTCCTT